>ULXU01030254.1_pt1 | contig 19679 bp, 9 predicted proteins | sample 1961521 | NCBI WGS metagenome assembly ULXU01 (sample SAMEA4835845, study PRJEB28245) | human gut metagenome | biome: gut microbiome; material: fecal sample | place: Denmark | collected 2008
CGAAATCCGGATCGGAGAAATCGCCGTCGGCATCCAGGGCAAACCGCCAATCGGCCGTAAAATCCGACCGTTGCCGGATCTCCGCACCGTTCTGGCAGGAAAAACCGGCCCACGCCAGCAAGGCAAGCAGACACCGTCTCATATCCCAACTATTTGGTACTGAACTCCAGAACTCCGCCCTGCATGATCTCCCGGACAGGAATGAACGGACGGTCGAGCCTCTTCCCGTTGAAACGCACCACCTCCATTGTCTGGTGTTTCTTGCGGTCCCGGGCCACGATCTTCAACCGGTTGCCGTTCGACAGGGCCAGCTCGAACTCCTCAAAGGCCGGTATTCCCAACGCATACTCGCCCGAAGCCGGAGTGAGCGGATAGAAGCCCATGACACTGAAAATATACCAGGCGGACATCTGTCCCAGGTCGTCGTTGCCGGAGAGGCCGTCGGGACTGTTCCGGTAGTTTGCGGCAAGGATCCCGGGCAGACGGGTCTGGATCTTGTCCAGCCGGTCGCAGTGCGCATAAAGGTAGACATAATGGTGTCCGGGCTCGTTGTCGTGGCGGTAGTGCCCCTTGTCGAAGTTCTCGTCGAGGGCCTTCACGAAGGCGTCGCGCCCGCCCATGAGTTCGATCAGCCCCGGAACATCCTGCATCACGCAGAAGCGATAGGTCCAGTTGGCCCCTTCGGTGAATCCGACATCATCGGCATCCCACTCCCCGGAGCTCCGGCGTGCCTGGAAGAATCCGGTCTGCGGGTTATAGAGATTCCTGTAGTTCCGCGACCGTTCCATCAGGACCCGGTAATCCTCCATGTGTCCGAGTCCCTTGGCCATCTGGGCGATGCAATAATCGTCCAGCGCATATTCGAGCGTCGAGGCCACCGACTCGTCGGTCCTGTCCGACGCAACGTACCCCGCCTTCATGTAGTGGGTCAGGCCGGCGCGGGCCTCGTAGCCGCCGTTCCAGAAATCGCGGTCTCCCCAGCGATAGTGTTCGTCGCGCGTCGGCGGAGTGAAGGCATCCTTGCGGATGGCCCGGTAGGCAGCCTCCAGATCATAACCCCGGAATCCATTGACATAGGCGTCGGCAATCACGGCGTCGGCATGGGTGCCGATCATGATGTTGGTGAAGGTCGGATTCGCCCATTTGGGAATCCATCCGGACTCCTCGTACATCTGCACCAACGACCGGACCATCGCATCGACCCGTTCCGACTGGACCAGCTGCAGCCACGGATGCTGGGCCCGGAAGGTATCCCACAGGGAGTAGGCCGTGTAGGAGGTCCCTTCATGTATGCGCTCGTCGAAGGGGCTGTAATACCTTCCGTATTCCGAGAACTCCCGAGGGTACTGCAGCGTGCGGAAGAAGGCCGTATAGAAGACCGTGAGGTCATCCTCCGACGCCCCCTTGATCGAAACCCGCGACAACTCCCGGTTCCATCGATCCCGGCCGGAGGCCTTCACCTGCTCGAAGGTCCGCTCCCGACCGATCTCGCGGTCGAGGTTATCGGCAGCCTGCGCGTAATCGATGAACGACGAGCCGATGCGCAACTCGACCGTCCGGACATCCGAGGCGAAACGGACATAACCGCCGACATTCGGGGCGGCATCGCTCCGCCGGCCCTCGCTGACGGTCCCGTCGGCCCAGGTTCCGAAATCGGCGAACGGTTCCGAAAACCTCAGCACGTAATAGCAGGCAAACCGGTAGAGCCGCGGTCCGAGATGGGCATCGAACCGCTCCTTGTTGTAGAGCCAGATCTCGTTCCGCTCGGGAATAATCTCGATCCCCCCGCCCTCGCACATGCGGCCGGCCTCGATCATGAGCATCGGGGCCCCGCTGTCCGCATAGGCGAAACGGAAGAAGGAGCTGCGCGAGGTAGCCGTGAATTCGGTCCGGATCCGGCTTCCGTCGGGTTCGGTATGGCTGACCGTGTAATAATACGGCGTACCGCATTCGGTGTCTCGCTCCAAGGGGACGGCCCGCTGTTCCGGATCGGTCCGCAAAACGCCGCTCTGGGGCATCATCGTGAAATAGCCGTAATCGCCCATCCAGATCGCGGGCTGGTGAGTTCCCATGAACCCGATCAGCCGGTCGTCGGCATGGTGGTACATGGTCGCGGAGATCTTGTTGAGCCGGGTCGCCGCGCACCACTGGGTCATCCCGAACGGATCGCTCACGGCCGGCGTCGTCCCGCCGTATTCGGTCACGTGAGGGCCGCAGCTCCCGATAAACATATTGACATAGTCCACCGGAGCCTTCTCCGCCCCGAACGAGGCGCTCCCGCACAAGACGAAAAGTACGGCAAGCAAAGATTCGAACGTCTTTTTCATAAGACAAAACCGTTATTCCCTGCAATCGTCCAGAATCGGATTTTCAAGGCCCTGCAATGCGGGTTTCGACGGAGTGAGGAGGTCGAGAACCACCACTTCGTTTCGTCCCGGCACGATCCACGGGGCGGGGAGGTACATCGTCTGCGTCGGACCGATGTTCCAGAACCGGCCCAGACAATGGCCGTTTACCCAGACCACACCCTTGCCCCAGTTCTGCATGTCGAGGAAGGTGTCCTTCGCCTCGTCCGCCTCGAACCATCCCCGATAATAGGCCGGCTGATCGGGCAGAACGGTCATCGGGGAGAATTCGAGACCTGCGGGAGCCTGATCGTTCTGCAACGGGGCGGTATGGATCCGCCACTTCTCGAGCGGCATACGCTTCGTCCCGTTCTGGAGCACAACCGGCCCGACCAGTCCCTTCCGGTCACCCAGATAGACATCCGAATTGACCCGGCCCATCGCCTCCACGATAACCGAAAGTTCGGCCTCCCCGTGCATCCGGCCTGCCGGCAACTCACAGACCGTCTCGTTTTTCCGGCGATCCAGCGTCCGGATCACCTTCCCGTCGAGCAACACGACGGCAAAATCATGAACGCCTTCGAAAACGATGCTGCCGGAGGCGTCCCGAGGCAGGGTCGTCGAATAGACGACATAGCCGAACCCCTGTCCGTAATGTTCCATGTTGCGGGGCGTATCGTCGAGAACGGGGCGGGAAAGGTTTTCCAGCACGGGAGCTGTCTCTTCGAGCGTGAACTCGGCCACGGCCATCGTCTGCGGACGCTCCGGAACAGCCGGGAACGTCTCTTCAGGCAGCCGTTGCTGGAGGAAAGTGCGTATTGCCTCGTATTTCGGAGTCGCCCAACCGGCCTCACTGATCGGAGCATCGTAGTCATAGCTCGAAGTCTGCGGATCGTAATGCCCGCCGACATTGAAATTGGCCCCGCTCCAGAGGCCGAACGACGTGCCGCCATGAACCATATAGAAGTTGTACGACACCCGATGGTTCTCGAAATAGTCCAACTGCCGGATCACGGCATCGGTCGCCACCCGGCCGTGCCTTTCTCCCCAATGGTCCAGCCATCCGGGATAGAACTCCGCAACAAACAGCGGACCCTGCGGCATGACGCTCCGGAGCGAATCCAGCGCAACGCGGGGATCCTCGTGCGTCCCGAAATTCGCGGCACAGAAGAGATCCTCGCGCCGATCGACCAGGCGGGCGAAATAGTCGCACTGGAACATCGGCACGTCGAAGCCCGACTCGACAAGATAGTCGCGGATGATTCCCAGATAGGTCGTATCCGTTCCCCAGTGGCCATACTCATTCTCGACCTGGACCATCAGGATGGGACCTCCCTGCGTAATCTGCAGGGGAGCCAGGGTCTCACCCACCTTGTTCAGGTACTTCCGGGTACGCTCCAGGAAATAGGGATCCTGCGAGCGCAGACCGATCCCCTCTTTCCGAAGCAGCCACCAGGGAAGTCCGCCCATATCCCACTCCGCACAGACATACGGTCCCGGACGCAGAATGACCCAAAGGCCCTCTTCCTGCGCCAACCGGCAGAACTCCGCCATATCATCGAAATTCCGCTGATCGAACCGGTCCTGCTCCGGTTCCGCCTTGTTCCAGAAGAGGTAGGTACATACCGTATTGAGTCCCATTGCCCGGAGCATCTGAAGACGATGCCGCCAGTAAGCCTTGGGGATCCGGTCGAAGTGAATCTCCCCGCTGCGGAGAACCACGGAATCCCCGTCGAGCAGGAACGTATCGCCCTGGATGGAAAAGGTCCGGGCGCCGCTCCCGCATCCAATCAACTGCACACACGCCAAAAGGGCGAACAGCAAATAATGCACTATTCTCATTTCCGATCGTTATTCGTTTTTGTAATAAGTGGTCCAACGGGTTGCCAGAATCTTCCGGCTGTTTTTGCCGCAGTCGGGGATCGACCGGAGGTATTCGAATTGCTGATCGTCCCCGAAATCGCATGTATAGATCCGGACCAAATTGTCCTTCATCAGGAAGGCCAGATCGTCGATGTAGTCACCCGTACAGTCGCTGCCCTTCATGTCGAGCACCTGGTCGGGATCCAGATCGACCCTCTTCGACACGAGCGTCGGCTGCAGGGTCCCCTGGAAGATTCCCCGAAGCTCGATCGTTCCGTCCCCCTTGCGCAGCGCAACGGCCAGATTGTCGATCTCACGGGTATTGTCCACATGGAGCACGTATTTCGTCCTTAGGCCGGTCACGAAGAGGAAATCGTCGGCCGGAACCGTTCCGAGCATGTCGTTCAGACGGGCCGTAAGCACAGGTTCAACCTCATAGCTGAAGTTCTCATAACCGACCGTGGACGAAGAGGCGACCTTCTCATAGACTGTAAAACGGACCGTGGCACCGTCGGAACGGGCCGTGACGATCTCGTCCGGATCGGCCTGGCCGACCCCTTTCTTCTGCAGGTTCATCGCAGCGATTCCGACCATCTCTCCGTCGGCGGTCTCCCCGGCCACGTTGTTGCAGTTTACATACTGATTGCCCATGTGGTCGTAGAACTCGACCTCCAGACCGTTTGCCGTCCTCTTGACCAGCATGCGTTCATCGATGGCATGAAACTCCAGACGGATGCGCGAGGCATCCACGATGTCGCCCCCGTAGATCCAGGAGAAGGAGAAATCGTCCTCCCGCTGTATCCACCGGGTATAATCCGACGAATAGAGGCTGTTATCGACCACCTTGTCCCCGATCGAGGTGATGGTCATCCGGTCGTATTTCTTCGGTTTGCCGCTCCAGCGGTTGCCCAGCAACGTCCCCCGGTCGAGCACGTAATAATCGGCCGGATCCATCGAGGGGTATGCGGACGCATTCGAGGTATAGTTCAGCATCAGGTCCTCGAAAACCTTGTAGGCGATCGTCGGGCCGTACTGCTTCCGCTTCAGGTTGTTGGGAATGGAGGTCGTCGGAGCCGGCTCGAACAGCGTGGCGGGCGGTTCGATCTGGACAAGACCCCCGCCGCGACGGAAGGTCTCCAGGGCAAACGAGGCCAGCAGCTCGGGAGCCATGTCCATCGGGCCCCATCCGATCCAGCGGACACTGCCGTCCTCCCACAAGGGGAGCGACTGCGCCTCGACCTCCTGCCACCACCAGGCCTGATCGCTCGTGCCCCACAGGTTTCCGTTCCGGTAATTGGCCATGTTGCGGGAGAAGGTCAGCGCCTGGATCTCCGCGCCCCAACCGTTGTTGTTGAAATTGATGGTCAGGTCGCTGCCGAGGATGTCGCAGACCTCGTTCAGATGATCGAGCCAGAAACCGTGGCCCGCAGCGTCGGTATAACAGAGATCCCACGACTGGTCGCCCCACACCAGACGGCGTTCGTGGTCCTTGAGCATCTGCGCAATCTCGGGCAGCAGCGAAAACTCGATGGCAAAGCCGTGTCCGTCGTTGCGGCGGTCGTGCGTACCGATCAGCTCATGGAACCGCACGCCCTTCACGTTGGGGTACTTCGCAAAGATATCCTCAAAACAGTCCAGGTCCATATTGAGGCCCTTGATCGTTTCGGGCTCTCCGTAACGCCTTTTCGGCAGGGGCAGATTGCCCAACTCACCGTTCTGGGCCGTATAGTTGTCGGAAGCGTAGATATCGAGGTAGACATCGATATCCTTCTGTGCAAAATAGCGGAACTCGCTCAACAGGTTCGGATGGACGCGGTTCTCACCGACCGACGGGTCGCCCTGTCCGTGGCCCTCCTCCTTGTAATAGGAGATCGGGTTGGTCAATACCGAAACCTTGTATTTCGTGCGCAGCCGATCGACCGTTGCGCAGATCTTCTCGACAAAGGCTTTTACCTGTGCATCGCTCCAGTCCATCCCCACGCCGTCGATCTGCAGCAGCAGTTCCTGCTCGGTCTCATCGGGAGAGGGGGTCGGCGGCGGGGTCAGCGGGTTGGATGCAATCTTGGAAGAGCAGGAGATGGCCAGGATCAGGACCATCAGAAAATTCAAAATCCATTTCATAATCACAAACGGTTTTCAACAGGTCACTTCCTGCCGGGATCGATCCCGGCAAGAAGTGACCGCATCGGTTTACATATCGGGGGTCGGGGTTTCAGGATATTTGTATTGGGTAAGGGGAGCCCAGCCCACCTGCATCAGGTAGGTGTCCACCACACAACGCATCTTCGTGCCGTCCGGAAGGTTACCCTTCTCCTCGAACTTGCTGTTGGTGTTCCAGTCCGGAGCCCGGTCCAGATAGCTCGCATAGGCGTTGTTGGCATAGAACCAGTTCGTAAAGGGCAGCAGCGAGTAAAGTACTCCGTTGTCACCGCTCTGGGCCGTGAGGCCGAAGAACCCGCGGTTCCACCCCGTACCTTCGATCTTCACATCGATGTAGTAGCGGTTCTTCACACCCGGGAAATCCTCGAAGCGGACAAAGGTCCATGCAGCCTTCAGCCACTGGCTGCCGTTGTAGTAGAGCTGGTTGTTCATCTGGGCCCACACCTCGCCCGTATCGATCGTCTCCGAAGGCACGTTGCGGTCCGGCTCGACGCTGTACTCCAGCGTAAGCGGATTGAACCGGATGTCGTAATATCCCGTCTGGGATATGGTGATGGGCTCGGACGATGCGGACGAAACGGTGGTCCCGTCCTGCTTGCCCCAGTCGATGAAGGCGTTCACGGTCCTGAAATGGTCCGAATCCTCGGTATAGTCTCCGGTCCAGAGCAGGAAGCCGTCACCGGCCGCCTCCACATAGGTCTTGAACGTGAATTCATTCGAAGAGGGAGTCTGGACCATCGGCATGGAGTATACTCCTTGTTCGACTTTGAAACGGTAGCGTCTCCATAGATGTAAACACCCTTGATCACACTGGCCGTACCGGTCCAGACGGACTGTTCGCCGATATCGTTCAGGGCCGTCACGGTAATGACCAGATCATCGGCGTGGGGAGCCGCCGTCTGGGGAATCTCCAGGGCATCCTCAAAGAGGTAGATCTGCTCGTTTGCCTCGACCGTCTTCCGGGCCGTGCAACCCTCCTCGCTGGTCTCGACCGTAATGGAGGTGATCGTATGCTCGCTGTTGGTCGAGACCTCGAAACGGAACGGCATGGTACCGCCCGCCACACCGGCGATACGCTCCATCTTATTGACGATGGCCGGCTTGCTGCCCACCTCGACCGTCACGGGGATCACAGAGGTCTCCTGATTGCCCTGAGCATCGGTAGCCGTGAGCAGGAATTCGTATTCGCCCTCGTCCGGGATGTTCACGCTTGTCTTGACCCGGACCTGCGTCCGGTCGGTTCCCGGCGTGAAGGTCTCGGAGAAACCGATGGCCTCGCATGCCAGCACGACATCGCGCATCTTCTTGTTGTCGATGGCCGAAGCCTCGAACTGAATCACCTCAACCGGAGCGAAGACATTGTCCGGAGCCACGGGCTTCAGGATCTCGATAACCGGGGCCGTCTGGTCGGTCTCCACGGTTATCGCAGCGGTAAAATCAGTCTGGTTACCGGCATAGTCGAGGAAGGAGACCTTCAGCTGGTTGTCCAACGCAGCGTCGTCGGGGACCTGGAACGTATAGCTCAGATCATAGAACTTGGGGGATCCGTAGATCTCGATCGTCTCCTGCGTCTCCGTTCCCGACTCGGTCCATTTGCCGAGCGTGACGTAAATGGTCTTGAGTCCATATCGCGAGGTTACATGGGCCTTGAAGTAGCCCTCCGAACCGCTCGGGCAGACCAGTTCGGTATCCGACGACGTGCAGTTCAGCGCCGGACCCGTCTCGGTGTCCTCATCATGGCACGAAACCAGGGCCATCATCAGAACCGAAACGATCAGTTTCCAGAAATTTCTGTTGTTCATAATGCTAAAGGGTTATGATGAGATTATCTCCAATAGGGGTTCTGTACCAGATTCGCATTCTTGTTGATCTCTTCCTGCGGAATGGGATAGAGATAGAACTGCTTCTTGAAAACCCGGTCCACGAACTTCGTCCGTTTGTAGAAATCGGCCTCCGTCAAGGCGGAAGGATCCATTCCGTAGAACGGGCCGTTGTCCTCGGTCTCGGCAACCAGATAGCGCCGCGTATCGAAATAGCGCAGGCCTTCCCATGCGAACTCGATGTTCCGCTCGCGCATGATCGCCTTGTGGATCTCGGCCTGCGAACTCCGCTCGGGGAAGACCTCCTCGTAATTGGGCAGTCCGGCCCGGTTGCGGACCTTGTTCAGGTAACGCAGGATGTCGGGATTGCCCGGATCATACTGGTTCAACGCCTCCGCATAGTTCAGATAGACCTCCGCCCAACGGTAGAGGATGGGACGCTTCTGTTTGTGGGTCGGTTTGGTATCCTCCGCATCGATGAATTTGTAGGGCGTATATCCGGTTTTGGGGTAGAACGAGGTGCGACCTCCGGAGGTAGGCACATCCGAACGGGACGAGAAATCGACCGGATCAACCTCACCCTTCTCGTTCGTCACCAGCTGGGACTCCCATTTCCGTCCGTTGAAGAAGACACTCGCATAGAACCGTGCCTCCCGGTTCTGGTACATGTTGTAAACACGGTCGATCTTGTAGACGTCCTGCTGCTGCTCGCTCGGGGCGGAAACAACGCGGTTCACCGTGATCTTCTCGGGATCCGTCGTAAAGCCCTCCTCAACGTAATACGGGTTGTCGGCCGTGGCCTCGGTTCCGTTGTCCATGTAGTAGGTATCGACCAGTTTCTGGGTCACACCCAATACGGCACCGCCGTTGCTGCCGGTCAGACGGGCCATGTACTGCAGGGGCGTGGCGACCTGCAGGTACTCGGAGAAGTCGTCGTAGATGGCCGGCGACCGGGAAAACAGCGCCTCCTTATTGAAGGGGTCGTTGAAGACCTGCCGGTAGTAGGCATAGGCATCCTCGAAACTGTTGGGAGACCCTTCGGCCGTTGCCCCGACCAGATCGTAGCGTCCGCCCTGCGTATCGATCAGCAGTTTGGCCGCGTCAGCTGCCCGTTTCCACTTCTCGGGATCGTAGCTCTGCGGGAACAGCTTCTTCCCGTCCTTGTTGGCCAGATTGGCAAACTCCTTCAGGCCGGAATAGTTGTCCGGAGAGTTGAACAGCGGGCTGGCAGCATAAAGCAGCAGACGGGCACGCACGGCCAACGCGGAAGCCTGGGTCGGAGCCGCACCCCAGGCATCCTCATAAGAGGTGGGGAGTTGGTTAGCAAGGGTCAGCAGCTCTTCATCGAGCCAGTTCACCACCTCGTCCACACTGTTGCGGCTCACGAGGAAAGACTCCTCCGAAGCACCCGGATCAACGGCCGACTTCACGATCGGAATCGGTCCGAACTGTTCGAACAGCAGCACATGGTAGTATGCGATCAGGAAGCGGGCCTGCAACTTGAGTTTATCGACCTTCTCCTGCGTATTGATATCCGTCTGCTGGGGCACGACATGTACGTTGTCGAGGAAGACATACAGGTGGCGGATCACCCGGTAGAGCGGGATCCACTTCTCGCCGAAGCCCGAACCGGAAACACTCCAGTCTCCACGCGTTATCCGGTAGGCCTTGTAGCAGTCCCGGTTGTCGTTGATGTCGGCCTCGTCGGAGATCAGTTCATACGGGGAGGAGAACTCCCACCAGTCCGGCGCATAATCGACCGAGCTGGTCAGGGTCATCATCAGCGGGCTCGGAATCAGGGAGTAGCCGTGGGCCAGCCAGCTCAGCGTCGTGGAGCCGTTGCCGAAGACATAGTCCAGGTCCTGGACATTGGTCGGTTTGTCGAAAAAGCTGTCGCACGAAGAGGTTCCCATCAACAGGCCGAGCAGCGCGACACAATACTTTATGCATTTCATAACTGTAATCGTTTAAAAGTTCAATTCCACACCGAACGAATAGCTCTTCATCACCGGGTATTTCATACCGCTGTTCGTTCCCAGCTCCACGTCCCACAAATCGAAATCACTGAACGTAAGCAGGTTGTTCCCGATAAAGTAGACGCGCAGATGCTCGATTCCGGCCTTGATCGACCACTTCCGCGGCAGCGTATACCCCACAACGACATCCTTCACACGCAGGTAGGACATGTTGCGCTGCCACCAGGTCGAGTTAAGGTAGTTCTGGTCGTTGTATCCGCCGCGCACACGGGGCGAGAAGACGTCCTGACGCGGATTCTCCTCGGTCCAGAAACTGTTGGCCAGCTTTTTATAGATATTCGCATCCGAAACGGTCGGGATGACGTTCTTGTCCACCGGACCGTCATCGTCGTTGTTGATGATACGGGTCACGTGCGCCGCACCCTGCAGACGGATACCGAAATCGAAGGCCTTGTAGGCCACGTTGATACCCAAACCATAGACGATCTCGGGCGTATCGCTGTAACCGATTGCCGTGAAGTCGTCCTTCGTGATGAAGCCGTCGCCATTGACGTCCCGGTACTTGATGTCGCCGGGAGCCACCTCGATTCCGAGTTCGGGGACGGGCAAATGCTGGAGCAGATTGCCCTCGGCGTCGAAATCCTCCTTCGTATACAGCCCCTCGGCAACCAGGCCGAACTGCTGTCCGTAGGGATGGCCGATCCGATCGAGGTTCGGATAGCGGGGTTCGGGATCTCCGTTATAGACAATCTCGTTGCGTGCATAGGTGAAGTTGCCCATGGCCGAGATCCGCCAATCGCCCTTCATGTAGTTGTAGACCAAGCTCATATCGACACCATGATTCTTCATCTTGCCCATATTGGTCCACGGATCGACGCTGAAACCGGCACTGTACGGGAGCCGGCGGTTCTGACACAGGATGTTTTTGCGGTAGTTGTTGAAGTAATCGACCGTAAGATCGAACCCGAACATGGAAAGTTCCACTCCGATGTCCCGCTTCAACTCGGTTTCCCAGGTCAGGTTGCTTCCGAACTTGCCCTCCATCAGGCCGCTATAGGGCCGCGACGTGGGGTATTTGCCGAAATCATATCCATTGCTGCCCACAATCTCGGCCAGATAGGCATAACGGGTGCTGCTTCCGAGCTGATCGTTACCCACGGTACCGAACGAACCACGGATCTTGAATTTGGGAATCACCTGCTTGATACCCTCCCAGAAAGGCTCTTCGGAGACATACCAGCCCAATGCAACGGCCGGGAAGATACCGATACGGTGTCCCGGAGCAAAGTTCTCCGATCCGTTCACACCCAGGTTTCCCTCGATGAAGTAGCGGTTGTCGTAATTGTAGGTCACACGCGAGGCCAGGCCCTGGCTCTGGTAGGGCAGCAGAGCGAACTCGCCGCTTCCGTTGGCGATGTTCCGGATACGCTGGTTGTAGAGGACCAGCGCCCCGACGTTGTGCTTGCCGAAGGAACGGTCGTAATTCACGGAGGCCTCCAAATAGGTCGTGTAGGCCATCGCGCTGCTCTTGCTCAGGTTCAGGAACGGCGAGTCGCCCGGATAGTAGTTTCCGATCAGATTGCCCTCCTCGTCGCGGCCCGTCGCATAGAACTTGTCGGGGCTGAACACGCCCACCAGGGAGCTTGTATTGTCCACGTCGTAGGCGAACAGAACCCGGGCGCTCAAACCTTCGGTAATGAAATCCAGCTTCTGGTTCAGCGTTCCCGTAGCCGTCGTCACGCTGTTGCCGTCCTCCTTGTAGCCGAGCTGCGTCAGCCAGTTGTACGGGTTCTCGCCGATAACGGGGGTCGAAAGCTGCCCGTCGGAGTAACGCACGGGGAACTCGTTCGGTTTGGTCGTGATTGCCAGCCGCCAGATGTCATCGACGCTCGTACGCGGTCCGTTCACGGTCGTCAGCTGCGATCCCACATTGAAGTTGAATACGGTCGTCTTCGTCAGGTCGATGTCGAAGTTGCCGCGGAAATTGACCCGGTTGAGCCGGATGTTCGAGTTCCACGGACGGCTGTTGTCCGTCGTATAGATACCGTCCTCGGTGTGGTACGAAGTGGAGACGAAATAGCGGATCTTCGGCGAACCGCCCGAAATATTGACATTGACGTGCGCGTGCTTGGTCGTGGACTTGACCAGCGCGTCCATCCAGTCCACATCGGGATAGAGGTCCGGATCGGTCCGGTTGCGCGTATTCGTAATGCGGTAGTCGGGATAGGGTTCGGGACCCGCATTGCCACCCAGCACATGGGCCATGTTCATCAGTTCCATGTATTCCACGGCACCCACGAATTCGGGCATGATCGTCGGAGCCTTCACCGCATACTCGGCACTCACATCGACCTTCAGCTCGCCGATGGATCCCTTTTTCGTCGTGATGGCGATGACGCCGTTGGCTCCCCGGACACCGTAGACGGCCGTAGCACTGGCATCCTTGAGAATCGAGAACGACTCGATCTCCTTGGGGTCGATCGAGTTGAAATCACGCTCGACGCCATCGACCAGAATCAGCGGCGACGTATTGCCCTTGAAGGTGGCCATGCCGCGGATCCAGAAATCGGCCCGGTCGTTACCGACCTCGCCCGACCGCTGCACGGCGATGATTCCCGGGATGTTTCCCGCCAGCGTCTGACTCAGGGCCGATTTGGAGGAGACCGAAAGAGCGGTCGCCTGAACCGAGGCGATGGCTCCGATCACGCTCTCCTTTTTCTGCGTACCGAATCCGACGACCACGACATCGTCGATATTCGTGGCATCGGGCAACAGCTGGATATTATAGATTTTGTTACGTTCGATCGGAACCGTCTGCGTCTGGTAACCGATAAAACTGAACTGCAGTTTGCCGGAGGCGGGAACCTCGAGGCTGAAACTGCCCTTCGCATCCGAAGATGTCCCGAGGGTGGTCCCCTCGACGGTGATCGTGGCCCCGATCACCGGCTGCAGGTTCTCATCCATGATGTTGCCCGAGACCCGTGTCTTGTCCTGGGCGTTCACGGTCCCTGAGAACAGGAAACTCAGCAGACACACCAACAGCATCCTGGGTGACCAGAAGACACTGTCTCTTCTTTTCTTGTAGCATTCCTCACTCATAGATCAGTAATTTTAGGGTTATACATTGAGAATGGTAATGTTCACATAAGATCAATCGCGTTTTTTTCTTTAACAAAGAAACCCAATTATACCAATTTTGAGATTAAAAATTGTATCAATCAGTTTCATTTTTAAATCACGCAATCTTCTCCAAAACAGGGAATCATATATATATCAAACACTTGAGCACACAAAACACATTCAACGGTGTTTCGGGGCATCCTCGGTCATGGTTGCACATATCGTTTTTTTTCCTACTTTCGATTACCGTTTATGAAACACGAAACAGCCATGTCGCGCAGAATCATCCTCCTCCTTTCGGCCGTTTTTCTGGAATTCGCCTTCACCCGAAGCGCACCGATGGTCATCGATGTAATCAATTCGGAAAAGGGTTTGCTGAGCAACACGATCCTCTCCATTACGGAGGATTCGTTCGGCCGCATGTGGATCGGAACCGCCAACGGCATCTCCTGCTACAACGGCGACATGCCGATGAACATCTCCGTCAATACCGCTCCCCGGCGCATTTCGAACAAATACGCCCAAAGCCTGCTGCCCATGGAGAACGGCGACGTATGGATCGGGACCCCCGACCGGCTGAACATCTACTCCTACCAGGGCGATTCCGTTTTCATCGCCAACCGCCAGGAGATCGGAATCTCCGATATCACCGCCCTGCTGATGAGCCGGGACAAGAGAACGATCTGGATAGGCAGCACGGACCAGGGAGTCGGGGCATACGACCTTCCCGAAGGCAGATTCCGAAAACTGCAGTTCCCGGACAGCACGAACCTGCCGAAACACATCATCACCCTGTGCGAGGATCCGAACGATTATCTGTGGATCGGGACACGGTACGACGGAATATACATCTATGACCTGAAGAACGGCAAACTCTCCGGTTTTCCCATGCAGCATGCAACGGTCAATGCCCTGTGTACCGGACGGAGCGGCACCATGTGGATCGGGACACACGACGGACTGTTCGGCGGAACGGTAAACGGCCCCATGGTGCGCATCAGCCACCCCATGGTGGACCACATCAAGATCATGGCGATCGTCGAAGACCGCAACGGCACGATCTGGGTCGGAGGAGACAACGGCCTGGTTGCCTTCTCCCCCGAGTCGGTGACGCCCGACAACCGAATCACGGACCTGCGCTCCATTTCCGAAGGTCCCGGAATCGGTAAACTGACATACCGATACGTCTCGGCGCTGTATTACGACAAAAAGCAGACCCTCTGGGTAGGAACCTTCGGCGGCGGCATAAACATACTCGACATCTCGGAGTTCTCCCCCTCGGTCATCACCCCGATCGAGGACATGCAGGACGGGAACTCCTCGAACAAAACGCTCGCCATCTGCCGGGGGAATGACGACGACCTCTGGTTCGGGATGGACGGACACGGAGTCGTCCGCTACGATCTGAAGACAGGCCAAAAACAGGTGTTCTCCGGGTCGGACATCCACGACTCGGTGATCGTCTCCCTGTGCAGAGACGAGAACGGATACATCTGGGCCGGCGGATATTACAACGGTCTGGCCTATCTTGCCCCCGGCTCCGACCGTTTCGTGGCGATCCGCAACACGCCGCACAACGAGACGATCCGGGCCATTGCCACGGACGGAGGAAAGATCTACTACAACAATGATTCGGATCTGTTCTGCTACGACTTCCTCGGCAAAAGGACGACCCGCCCGCTTGCCGGGCGGCTGAACAAGAAGCTGGACATCCGCACGATCGTCATCGACCGCGAAACCATATGGCTGGGCACCTACCACAACGGAATCATCGGGTACGACAGGGAGACGGGGCGGATCACCGAAATCCCGGTCCACAAGGATTTCGGGAATGCCGTGGTATGGGACATGGTCCTCTTCGACCGGCAACTGTGGTGCGCCACCGATCTCGGGCTTTTCCGAACCGACCTGACAGGCGATCCCCTGCGGGGCGAGTTCATCGCCTCACCCGATCCCGGCTCCAAAAGTTTCGTGGCCGTAGCATCGGACGACAACGGCAAACTGTGGCTCTCCGGGACCAGCAAGATATACTGCTACGACATAACGGCCCAAAAATATACCCAGGTCACAACCCCAAAGATGCTCTCGGTGACCGACTATTCGGATGCCGCCATCCTGATCGACCGGACCGAGACATACGTCGGCGGATTCAAGGGCGTCGCCATCGTCAGAGACCGGCGGGAGTCGCCCGACACCATCCAGGCAAGGGAACTGTTCCTGGCCAACCTGAACATCAACAACCATCCGGTCTACCCGGGCGCCAGGCGATCTCCGCTCAAGAAAAACCTCAATGCGCAGGAGCGGATCGTACTCAGTCACAAGCAGAACAACATCTCGCTCGATTTCATCATACCCTATTTCGGATACGAGATCGCCAGCTACAGGTACCGGATAAAGGAGCGCAGCAACGAATGGTCCGAACTGGGGGCATCGCATACCCTCTCGATCAACAACATGCCTTACGGCAAATACACGCTCGAGATCGAAGGCTCCATCGCCGATTCGCCGAAAGTATTCTCCCGAACCCTCCAGCTCGTCTTCCGACCGCCGTTCTATCTCTCGACCGGAGCGAAATCGCTCTACCTGCTTCTCGTCGTACTTGCCGCCTTCGTTGCCGTACGGATCACCAAGACACGCATCGAATTGAAACATACGCTGGAGATGGAGCAGGCCAACCGGAAAAAGGATGAAGAACTCAACGAGGCAAAAATCAGCTTCTTCACCACCATATCCCACGAACTGCGAACCCCGCTGACCCTGTTGCTGGCTCCGATCGACCAACTCAAGGCATACGAAACCAACTCTTCGAAACTGAAAAACTACCAGCTCATCGAAAGGAATGCCAAAACCCTCCTCTCGCTGGTCAATCAGATCCTCGATTTCCGGAAAAACGAAAAGGGGGAGATCCGCCTGCAGGTGGCCCGCACCGACATCCGCACGCTGATTGCGGACATCATACTTCCGTTCGACCAGCTGGCCGGTTACAGAAACATTGCATTCCAGGCCTCGTTCCCCCCATCGGGGACATCGGTCTGCATCGATGCCGACATATTGACGAAAATCATCAACAACCTGCTCTCCAACGCCTTCAAGTTTACGGAGCCGGGAGGCAAAATAACGCTGACGGCAGACATCACCTCCAACGAACTGGTGCTCTCGGTCGCCGACACGGGCATCGGCATGGCCAAGGAACAGCAGGAAAAGGTGTTCGACATATTCTATCAGGGAGACAACGCACAGACAAAATACGGAAGCGGACTCGGATTGTATCTGGTAAAATCGCTCGTAAAGATTCACCACGGGGATATCTCCGTAGAGAGCACACCCGGCATCGGGACAACGTTCCGGTGTACGCTGCCCTGCAGAGAGGATTTTTTCATCGACTCGGAATTCGCTCCGACGGAAGTCGGATCGGAGAAAGAGGTGATCCGGGAACCGGATACGCAGCCGGAAGAGAAGATGGAAGCGGGCGACAAGGGCAAGGAGGAGACGATCCTGATCGTGGAGGACAACGAGGACATCGTCGAGTTCCTGACCGACAGCCTCGGGGTAAAGTACAACATACATGCCGTCTCCAACGGAGCCCAGGCTCTGGAAAAACTGAACGAAATTCCTGAAACCTCACTGGTCATCACGGATGTGATGATGCCCATCATGGACGGAATCACCCTGTGCCGCGAGATCAAAACCAACTTCGACACAAGCCATATCCCGGTCATCATCCTTTCGGCCAAATCCGAGATGGAGGACATGATGAACGGACTGCGCTGCGGAGCCGACGCCTACATATCCAAACCGTTTTCGCTGACCCACCTGAAGATTCAGATCGAGAAGCTGATCGAGATCCGGAAAACGCTCAAGGAGAAATACCGAAAATCGCTAAACTTCAGTTTCAACAACGAACATGAGGATGTATTGTCTGCCGAGAACAGATTCCTGAACGACATCACGCAGATCATCCTGCAGAACCTGTCGGACGTAAACCTCAACGTAGACTACATCAGCAGCGCCATATCGATGAGCCGGGCCAGTCTCTACCGCAAACTGAAATCGATCACCGGACTCTCCGTGAACGACTTCATCCGCAACATCCGGCTGAGCCGGGCCGAATACGAACTGCGGGAGACCCCCAAGACCATCTCCGAGATCGCCTACGACAACGGATTCAGCACGCCCTCCTATTTCAGCACCTGCTTCACCATTCAATACGGCTGTTCCCCCAAGGCATACCGTCAGAACAATGAGGCGAAGAAGGGGCAACCGTGACGGAGCAGGCAACAGCCCCTGAAAAAAGCGTCGGGCCCCGACCGGGGTCCGACGCTGATGCAAAAAAAGGGAAGAGGGCTATTCGCCGACCATGGCGTGGCGGTAGCCGTCGGTCTTGTTCCAGTCGCCGCGCGTAAAGTCCGGAACGGCGACAGGTGCACTGTTGTGTTCGAGCGACATGGCCGTGAGCGACCCGATGCACGACCACTCGGCCGCATCGTAAACGTCCTGGTCGAGCGGCAGTCCGTTGCGCAGGCAGTAGATCAGACGGTAGTCCATGATGAAGTCCATACCGCCGTGGCCGCCCACCTCGCGGGCCTTCTCCTCGATATCCTTCACGATCGGGTCCTTGTAGCGCTCCATCAGCGCAGCCTTGACCTCATCCGGCACGAATCCGTGAGCCGAGAGGTTCTCGTGATCGGGCACGTCATTGGCCAGCTGCTCCGGGCGGAAGGCATAGCCCTCGACCGGATACTTGTTGGCAAAGCCCTCGGTTCCCGTCAGCTGGTACATGCGGCTGTAGGGACGCGGCGTGTAGACGTTGTGCTGCAGGTGGATCGTACGGCCCTTCTCGGTCTTGATAAGCGTCAGCGTATGGTCGCCGTTGGCAAACTCCGTAGCTCCCATCTTCTCCTGTGCGGTCTTCAGACCGTTCACCGACTTGGTGTCCATCGCAACCAGATAGTTCATCTTGTCGCCGCGGTGGATGTCGAGCAGCTGGCAGGCGGGACCCAGGCCGTGCGTGGCATAGACGTCACCGCGGTGTTTCTGGTCGAAATCGAGGCGCCAGTTGCCCTGATAGTAGTCCCAGAACTCATCGAGATTGTGGATGTAGGCACCCTCGACGTGGAGGATCTCGCCGAAAAGCCCGTGCTGCGCCATGTTGAGCGTCGTCAGCTCGAAGAAATCGTAGACACAGTTCTCGAGCATCATGCAGTGGCGCTGCGTCTTCTCGGCGGTGTTCACCAACTGCCAGCACTCGTCGAGCGACTGCGCGGCGGGAACCTCGACGGCAACGTGCTTGCCGTGCTCCATGGCATAGACCGCCATCGGGACGTGCTTGAGCCACGGCGTGGCGATGTAGACCAGGTCGATGTCCTCACGCTCGCAGAGCTGCTTCCAGCCCTCCTCGCCGCTGTAGGCCTCGGCACGCGGCAGGCCGCGCTCCTCGAGGATCTTCTGCGAAGCCTCGACCCGCTCGGGATAGAGGTCGCACAGCGCCTTGATCTCCACGCCGTCGAGGTGCGTGAAACGGCTGACGGCACCCGGGCCGCGCATACCCAGCCCGATGAAACCGACGCGGACGGTCTCCATGGGCTCGGTCCGCAGGCCGAGGACCGACTGCTGCCCCGGCTCGCGCTCCGGAGTATCGAAGACGATCACGCCATCGACGATCGTCCAACCCTTGTCCGTATCCCCGCCGCAGCAGGACGAAAACAGCATGCCCGCCAGGGCACACATCAGAATGCAAAATTTCTTCATAGGAAAGCGGTTAATGTTATTTATCACAAATATACGGAAATATTTTTGAAATCTTCCTGGGTTTGACTACTTTTGCGCAACGAAAAAAAATTCACTCCGGTCTCCATGTATCGCAGATTCGCAGCGGCTCTCCTCTCGGCACTCCTGCTGTCACCGGGATGGCTCGGCATGACGGGCTTCACGCAACTCATCGGCTTCGTACCTCTGCTGTGGATCAGCTCCTCATACGAAGGCGGCCGGCGCAACTGGTGGCGGATGTTCGGATGGGCGGCACTCACCTTCGTGTTGTGGAATGCAATGACCATATGGTGGATCTGGAACGCCACTCCGGTGGGTCCCGTCGCCGCAACGCTTGCCTCGACCACCCTCAACATGATCGCCTTCATGTTGTTCCACTCCGTTTCGAAAAAGGCCCACAAGGCCCTTGCCTACACAACCTTTGTCGCCGCCTGGATCTCGACCGAATACTGGTACACCACCGGCGAATTCTCGTGGCCGTGGCTGGTGCTGGGCAACGGATTCTCACACGACATATGGGCCGTGCAGTGGTACGAATACACGGGTGTCTTCGGCGGTTCGCTGTGGGTACTCGTCTGCAACCTGCTCGTTTTCGAGGCCCTGCGCTCCCGCTCGCGGCGGCGCAGCCT
>ULXU01000455.1_pt1 | contig 19299 bp, 14 predicted proteins | sample 1961521 | NCBI WGS metagenome assembly ULXU01 (sample SAMEA4835845, study PRJEB28245) | human gut metagenome | biome: gut microbiome; material: fecal sample | place: Denmark | collected 2008
GACTACGGATCAGAAGGCTGGGGGTTCAAGTCCTCTTGGGCACGCCATTTTAAAAAAATAAAAGTCTTCTTGACTTTTTAAACAAAATGATATATAATTTATATCGTTCTTCGGGAAATAGCTCAGCTTGGTAGAGCGCTTGGTTTGGGACCAAGATGTCGCAGGTTCGAATCCTGTTTTCCCGACCATTGCAGGTATGGTTTAATGGTAGAACAACAGCCTTCCAAGCTGCTAGTGCGAGTTCGATTCTCGTTACCTGCTCCATTGACAATTAATTATGATATGCTTGCATATCATATTTTTTTATGGAGGTTAAATATAAATGAAAATTATTTCACTTTTAGAAAACACATCAAATACAAACTTAAAGCCTAAACATGGGTTATGTCTTTATATAGAAACATTAAAACATAAGATTTTATTTGATCTTGGACCTGATGAAACATATATCAAAAATGCTAAACTAAAGAAAATTGATTTAGAGGAAATAGATATAGTTATTATCTCTCATGGCCACATTGACCATGGGGGAGGGTTAAAGTCTTTTTTGAAAATTAATTCAAAAGCTAAAATTTATATTCAAGAATCAGCATTTAGAAAATACTATTCTAAGTTTTTATTTATATATATAAATATAGGGCTAAAGAATATCACAAATAATCGTATAGTTATGATAAATGGAGATTATAAAATTGATGAAAACATACGCCTTTTTACTTCTAAAGGTAATGAACTACCTTCACCAATGAATAAAAACTTATTTGACGAAAATAAAAACAAAGATAAATTTATCCACGAACAAAATTTAATAATCAAAGAAAATAAAGTAGTCTTGATAATGGGTTGCGGGCATAATGGTGTAATTAATATCTTAGAAAGTGCCAAAGAACCTATTGATATTTGTATTGGCGGTTTTCATTTATATGATCCAATAACAAAGCAAAGTGTTGATAAATTATATTTAGATAATTTAGGTGCTAAACTAAATAGTTATAAGACATGTTTTTATACGTGTCACTGTACAGGTAAAAAGAATTATTCATATTTATCATCTAAAAATAAAAATATAAAATATTTATCTTGTGGGGAGGAGATAGACATATGATGAATAATAATAGAATCGTATTAGATAATATAAATAAAATACATACAACTACAATGGGTTTAGAACGTATAAAGAAAAATACAAGTATTGAAGGTGATGTAATAAATTACATCAAAAGTATTATCCATAATTCTATAATATATAGAAAGGGTAAGAACTATTATGTACATTTTAAAAATTATTTGTTTACTATTAATGCTTATAGTTACACTGTAATAACAGCTAAAAAAATTAAAGAGAAAAAAATTGAATTCTACCCGATTACTTTAAAATCAATTGATGATAGTTCTATAAATAACTTATATGACATTATTACAAGTGAGAATATCAAAAAAACTTATATGATAGATGATTTTAAAACTAATAAAGAAGCTTTTGAATATGCAACCTTTTTACAAACTCTATCATATATAGAAGACATACTAGTTTTTGGAATATATTATGATAAAACACTAGTAGGGTTAATTAATGAAGTTTCAAAGAATAATAAAGAAATCGAAGTTGGGTATTGTATCTTACCAACATATCAAAATAGAGGTATAGCAACAAAAGCCCTGCAAATATTTATTGATTACCTTTTTGGTATTGGTTATGAAAAAGTTAAAGCAAGTTTCTTTGAAGGAAATATTGCTAGTCAAAAAGTTATGGAAAAGTGTCAGATGGTAAATACAGGAAAAAAAGAAAAATTTGAATATCAAAAAGAGATAAAAACATGTATTTGTTATGAAATTACAAAAAATAAATAATTTTATTAAGAGCTCTTTAGCTCTTATTTTTTAATTTAAAATAAATAAATCCTTTCTTTTTTAGAAATAATATGGTATAATAAACATAAATAATCAAGTGAAGTATATGAATAAAATTGAGAATGAAAATTACAAAAAAATGATTAATTGTGAAGTCTATGATCCAAGTGATAACTTTTTAAAGAAAACGAGAGATAAAACCCATAAACTATTTTATAAGTATAATAATACTCATTTAACTGGCAAAAGAAAAAGAATTTTAGATAAATTAATTCCTCAAAATAATAATGTTTATTTAGAAGGACCAATTTATATAGATTATGGTATAAATACTTCTTTTGGAAAAAATTGTTATGCAAATTTTAATCTAACAATTTTAGATACATGTTTAGTAACAATTGGCGATAATGTATTTATTGGCCCTAATGTATCTATAGTAACACCGCTTCATCCCTTAAAGAAAGATGAGCGAAGAATGTATGTTAATGATAAGGGTGTACTTACAGATAGAGAAATGGGGAAGCCTATAAATATAGAAAATGATGTTTGGATATGTTCTAATGTAGTTATATGTGGTGGTGTAACTGTAGGCAGCGGAGCAGTTATAGGAGCAGGATCAGTAGTAACAAAGGATATTCCTGAAAATGTTTTTGCTGCTGGCAATCCATGTAAAGTAATAAAGAAAATAGATTGTTAGTGATGGAGGTTTTTATGATTGAAACTTTAAAAGATTTAAAAGAAAGAAGAAGCTGTAGAAAGTATTTAGATAAGCAAATAACTGATGAGCAATTAAACCAAATTTTGGAAGCTGGTACGTATGCTCCAACAGGAATGGGCAGACAATCACCGGTTATTGTATGTATTCAAAATAAAGAGTTAATAAAAAAAATTTCCTTAATGAACGCTAAAGTTATGGGAGGTAATGGCGATCCATTTTATGGCGCACCAACTCTTTTAATTGTTCTGGCAGATCCTAGCATAAGAACATATTTGTATGATGGTAGCCTTGTTATGGGTAATTTAATGAACGCTGCTCAAGCAGTGGGAGTTGCTTCTTGTTATATATTTAGGGCTAAAGAGGTTTTTGAGACAGAAGAAGGAAAAGAATTATTAAAAGAATGGAATATTCCAACAAATTATGTGGGTATTGGTAATTGCATTCTTGGTTATGCTGATGAAGGTGGCATAAAACCAGCACTTCCAAGAAAAGAAAATTATATAATAAAAGTAAAATAAAGGAGAAAGTTATGAACAAGAAATTAGAAAATTTTTGCAAGGAATTTGGCTATGATGTAAATGGTCAAGTTGGTTATGGGATTGTTAATGGTTATGAGGTTAATATTTATTTAGAACAAGATTATAGTTATCCTGTACGTGTGCATATTTCCACTTTTATAACAGATGAACAAAAAAGTAGAGTTAAAGCTGAGCTAGATGCAAAAAATATTAAGAGATTAAATGTGTCATTTGATAGATATGGATTAGTTTTAGGTTTAAATGATACTACAATGGGTAAGTTAATGACAAGATTAAATGACATAATCAAAGGAGCAATTGAAACATTGAAAAATGCTGAAGCTTTAGATTTTGAATATTGTCCTGTATGTGCCATGAAGTTCGATGAAACAAACAAAAAGTGTTGTGTTATTAATGGTGTAAGAATAACGCTAGATAATGAATGTATTTCTGAAATTAATCAAGAAATAGAAAGCAGAAACAAGGAATTTGATAGTCAACCCAATAATATTTTAAAAGGATTAGGTGGTGCCTTGATTGGTGCTCTTGTAGGTGCAATTATTACTTTTATCCTTTTCTTATTAGGTTATGTTGCAACAATTTCTGGAATAGTGGCTGTTTGGTTAGGATGCTTTTTATATAAGAAATTTGGTGGTAAAGCCAATGCATATATGTATGCAATTGTTTCTGGAGTTACTCTTGTCTTCTTATTAGGAACATGTTTATTAATGTATATTCAAGTTTCATCTGTACTTATTGAAAACAAAACAGGCATTGAAGCATTTAAAGAGGCTATGCTTCAAAATGAATTCAAAGCGGAATTTATTAAAAATATGTTCATGATATTTGTATTCACAGCAATTGGAATAGTATGTGCAATAATTGATGAGGTAAGAAAAAATAAACGTCAAAGCGGAATTTAATTAAACATTTGATGGATTTGTAATATAAAGAAAATTAATATCTATTAATAATTATATTGAATTCAATAACCTTGAAACTAATGAAAAGGTTACATATTAAAGATAAGCAAGAAAAATATGATGCTTTAGATACTTTAATACATAAAGTGTAATAAGATAAATTATAAATTTGATAACGATTACATTTTGTTGACAATAAAAATTATTAATGATAAAATTAAGTAAATGAAAGTTGACCACATTATGTGGTTTCTTTTTTGCAAAGGAGTGATACAATGCTGAAAACATTAACTAAGAGCATTAGAGAGTTTAAAAAACCTTCAATTCTTACAATCATAATAGTTTCTTTTGAAGTTATCATGGAATGCCTTATTCCTTTTGTTGTTTCAATGCTTTTAGATTGCATTCAAACAAACAAAGGATTAAATGCAATTGTCTTATACGGAGGAATTTTAATTGCAATGGCAATTGTCTCGCTATTATGTGGTGCTCTTGCAGGTAAATTCTGTGCTACAGCTTCATGTGGTTTTGCAAGAAACTTGAGAAAGGATATGTTTACTAAAATACAATCATATTCATTTGAAAATATTGATAAGTTTCAAACATCATCATTAGTTACAAGATTAACAACTGATATAAGCAATGTCCAAATGGCTTATATGATGCTAATTAGAACAGCCATTAGAAGTCCATTTATGTTGATATTCTCATTTACTATGGGATTTATAATGGGTGGAAAAGTTGCTTTAATTTATGTAGTTGTTATACCTTTCTTATTATTCGGTTTATTTATGATTTCACGTAAAGCTATGCCTTTATTTAGAAAAGTATTCAAAAAATATGATGATTTAAATAATTCTATACAAGAAGATGTTAAAGGTATGCGTGTAGTAAAATCATTTGTTCGTGAGGATTTTGAAATAAGTAAATTTGATAAAGCGGCTACAGATGTTTGTAAAGACTTTACTAAAGCTGAAAGAATTTTAGCATGGAACTCACCAATTATGCAAATTTGCCTATATGGTATAATGATTGTAATTCTATCATTTGGCTCAAAAACAGTGATTAGTTCATTTGGAAAAGATTTGGGTATTCATCAAATGTCAGCTCTTCTAACTTATGGATTTCAAATTTTGATGAGCTTAATGATGATCTCTTTTATCTATGTAATTCTAACAATGTCATACGAATCGGCTGAAAGAATTGTAGAAGTATTAAAAGAAGAAAGCACACTAAAAAATCCAACTAATCCATTGATGGAAATTAAAGATGGATCTATAGATTTTAAAGATGTTTCTTTTAAATATGCTACAAGTAAAATGATATTAGAACATATTAATATTTCCATTAAATCAGGAGAAACAATTGGAATTATTGGTGGTACAGGTAGTGCTAAAAGTACATTAATACAACTAATATCTCGCTTATATGATGTAAATGAAGGAGAAGTGTTAGTTGGTGGCATTAATGTTAAAGATTATGATCTAGACGTTTTAAGAAGTGGAGTTGCTGTAGTTCTTCAAAAGAATGTTTTGTTTAGTGGTACAATTAAAGAAAACTTAAGATGGGGAAATAAAAATGCAACTGATGAAGAACTTGTAAAAGTATGTAAATTAGCTCAAGCTGATGAATTCATTAATTCATTTCCAAATAAATATGATAGTTACATTGAACAAGGCGGAACAAACGTATCAGGCGGTCAAAAGCAAAGATTATGTATTGCTAGGGCTCTTCTTAAAAATCCTAAAATAATTATATTTGACGATTCAACAAGTGCAGTTGACACAAAAACTGATGCAATGATTAGAAAATGTCTAAAGGAATATATTCCAGAAACAACAAAATTAATAATTGCCCAAAGAATTGCAAGTGTTGAAGAAGCAGATAAAATTATTGTTATGGATAATGGAAAAATATCAGGAATTGGTACACATGATGAACTTCTAAAAAACAATGCAATATATCAAGAAGTATATGAATCTCAAAATAAGGTAGGTGGCAAAGATGAATAAACCTATCAAAAAACCAAAACAACTAAAACGTTTATTTAAAATGCTATTTAAATTTTATCCAGTAATGATGACTATAACAATTGTTTTTATAATTATAAATGCAATTGTATCAGCTATTCCAGCAGTATTTATGAAAAATGTTATTGGAATAGTTAATGAAAGTTATCAAACTGGTGATTGGAATAGTGTTTCTGAAAAAATATTAAGTTTAGTTTTATTATTGGGAATCATGTATGTGATTTCATTAATTGCAGGAATTGTTTATAATCAATTACTAGCAGTCATTACTCAAGGCTTTCTAAAGAAGATGAGAGGCGAAATGTTTGCTCATATGCAATCACTTCCTATAAAGTACTTTGATACTCATAATCATGGAGACATTATGAGTTACTACACAAATGATATCGATACACTAAGACAAATGATTTCTCAAAGTGTTCCTCAACTATTAAGTTCATCAGTAATTGTAATTGCTGTTCTTACGATTATGCTTTGGTACAGCGTATGGCTTACTTTAGTTGTTATAGGTGGTGTATGTATAATACTTCTTATAACTAAAACAGTTGGAGGCAAGAGTGCTAAGTACTTTGTTTCTCAACAAAAAGCGATTGGTAAAACTGAAGGATTCATTGAAGAAATGATGAATGGCGAAAAAGTAATTAAAGTCTTTACTCATGAAGAAGAAAGTATTAAAGATTTTGATAAGATTAATGATTATCTATATGATCAATCAGAAAAAGCAAATAAATATGCTAATATGCTTATGCCTATATTAAATAATATAGGAAATATCTTATATGTATTTGTTGCATTTGTTGGAGGATTGTTATTATTAAATCATGCTTTTAATTTGAGTTTATCTGGTGAAATATTAAGTATTGAGATTGTTGTTGCGTTTCTTAATATGACAAAGCAATTTACAGGAAATGTTAGTCAAGTGTCTAACCAAGTAAATTCTGTTGTTATGGGCTTAGCAGGAACAAATAGAATATTTGATTTATTAGACGAACAAAGTGAAGTAGATAATGGATATGTTACTCTTGTAAATGCTAAAGAAGTCAATGGCGAGATTGTTGAATGTAAAGAAAGAACAGGAATGTGGGCATGGAAACATCCACATCAAGATGGAACAGTAACTTATACAAAACTTGCTGGAGATGTACAAATGTTTGATGTTGATTTTGGCTATACAGAGGATAAAATAGTTTTACATGATGTTTCTTTGTATGCAAATCCTGGTCAAAAAATTGCCTTTGTTGGTGCAACAGGTGCTGGAAAGACAACAATTACAAATTTGATTAATAGATTCTATGACATTGCCGATGGAAAGATTAGATATGATGGAATTAATATAAATAAGATTAAAAAGGCTGATTTAAGAAAGTCTTTAGGAATAGTACTTCAAGATACAAACCTATTTACAGGAACAGTACTTGACAATATTCGCTATGGTAAATTAGATGCTACAGATGAAGATTGTATCGAAGCAGCAAAATTGGCTGGTGCTGATGATTTTATATGCAAGATGAAGGATGGATATAATACTTATTTAACAAATAATGGCGGAAACCTTAGCCAAGGTCAAAGACAATTAATAGCAATTGCTAGAGCCGCTGTGGCTAATCCTCCAGTTATGATTCTTGACGAAGCAACTTCTTCAATAGATACACGTACTGAAGCAATAGTTCAAAAAGGTATGGATGCTTTGATGAAAGGAAGAACTGTTTTTGTTATAGCACATAGATTATCTACAATCAGAAATGCAGATGTTATAATGGTTCTTGATCATGGACGTATTATCGAACGTGGAACTCACAAAAAGCTTATCGAAGAAAAGGGACAATATTATCAGTTATACACTGGAGCATTCGAACTAGAATGAATAAAAGTTACGCATTTAGCGTAACTTTTTTGTAGTTGCTATTATCAATAAAATATGTTAAAATATATTTAAATGGGAGGTTAAATAAATGTCACTAGAAAAAGTAAAAGAATACTTTAAACAATATAATATAGAAAGAAGAATAAAAGAACTCGATGAAACTAGTGCAACTTGTTTCCTAGCTGCAAAAGCTCTTGGAACTGAAGAAAGAAGAATAGCAAAGAGCATGGGGTTCTTAGTAAAAGATACACCTATTATTATCGTTACAAGTGGTGATATGAAAATTGACAACTCAAAATATAAACATTTATTTTCTGTAAAAGCTAAGATGTTAACAGCCGATGAATTAATAAAATTTATAGGACATCCTGCAGGAGGAGTGTGCCCATTTGCTGTAAAAGAAAATGTTAAAATATATTTAGATATTTCTCTTCAAAGATTTGAAACAGTTTTTCCAGCATGTGGAAGTATAAATAGTGCTATTGAACTAACAATTCCTGAACTTGAAAAATATTCTCACTTTGAAAAGTGGATTGATGTATGTAAAGGAAAAGAATAATTATGGATGATAAAACAAATGTAACTAGAATATTAGATCAAAAGAAAATCAAATATACATATTATACCTTTGAGACAAATAAAGCTTTAAGTGCTGAAGAAGTAGCACTAAAAATAAATAAAAAGGCAACAAATGTCTATAAAACTTTAGTAACTATTGGTAAATCAAATAAAAACTATTGTTTTGTTGTACCTGCTTTGAAAGAATTAGATTTAAAAAAAGCAGCATCTAGCGTTAATGAAAAATATATCGAAATGATACATCAAAAGGAATTATTACCATTAACAGGATATGTGCATGGCGGATGTTCACCGATTGGAATGAAAAAAATTTTACCAACAGTAATTGATATTTCGGCTGAGAAATTAGATTCAATAATTGTAAGTGCAGGTAGAATAGGAGCCCAAATTGAATTATCACTAAATGACTTAAGAAAAGTAATAAATATAAAATCATTTGACATAACAAAATAAAGGAATTTTATGAAGTTAAAACTAAAGAACTTAAAATACTCATTTCGATGTTTAAAAGAGGTAATTAAAAAACACCCAGCATTTTTGATTTGCGGAATAATTGAAATAATTTGTCTGGTTATTACTAAACTAATTCCCATAAATGTTGTTGGTAAAATTGTTTCTTCTTTTAAAGAAGGACAAACATTTAAAGAAATACTTTACATAATATTAACTAATGTTATAGTTTTTGTCTTAGCAAGTATAGGTTATGAAATTATCGATTTTGTAAAGTATTACATTAATTCTCATTTTAAACTTGCTTTTTCAATAACACTATTTGAAAAATTAAAAAGTGTGGATTATGAATTTCACCAAAACCCTAACTTTCTAGACAACTATACAAGAGCTTTAGATAATGGAGCCGAAAAAATATATAATGTTGCTTTAAAACAAATGGATATGATAAAGGAGATAGTTCAAAGTATCTTTATTTTATCAATTGTTTTCTCGACAAGTAAAATTGCTGTTTTATACGCTTTAATTGTAACTATTATATATTTATTTATGAGAAGAAAAAGTAGTGAACTTCAATTTATCTCGATGTCAGATCAAAGACCATTTATGCGCATTGACTGGGGAATATCTTTGGTATATTTTGTGAAAGATGCAATCCCTGATCTTAAGACAACAGATATAAATGATGTTCTTCTTGAAGAACATGATATGGTCAACAAAGAAAGGTTAAAAATTTATAAGAAAATAGTTACTAAAAAAACTATTTGTGATACCATATCTCAAATTCTTATGGCTTCAATTTTTCCAGTTATGATATTCTTTGTATCATTAAGCACAATAAAAAATAAAGATATTGCTGCTCTTGCTTCATTAACAGTTGCTGCAACAACCATTTCTCAATGTATTAATAGGTTTATTACTATTATTACACAAATACAAATGGATGCATTAGAAGCAAAAGTAACCTTTGAGGTTTTAGATATGGATTCTAAAATAGAAGGATCTAATGGTGATAAAGTACAAGAAGAATTTGAAAAATTAGAGATAAAGAATATGTCATTTGGATATACCGAAAAAATGATTTTAAATGATATTGATTTGGAGATTAAAAAAGGAGAAAAGGTAGCAATAGTTGGTACTAATGGTGCCGGTAAAACAACTCTTGTAAAATTGTTGTTAAGATTATATGATCCTCAAAATGGTAAAATTTGTTATAATGATAAAGATTACAAATCACTTAATCCTAAGTCTTTACGTAAGAAAATTGGTGCAGTGTTTCAAAATCCTGAAGTTTATAGTGTAAGTGTTGGTGAAAATGTCCTTTTGAAAAAAATTGAAACTGAAGAGGAAAGAGAAAAAGTAATTGAAGCTTTAAAGTTTGCTGACATATATGATTATATAATGACACTACCTGAAGGAATTGAAACAATGGTAACGCGAGAGTTCCGCAGTGATGGTGCTGTTTTCTCAGGAGGACAATTGCAAAAAATTGCAGTTGCAAGAGGATATTGTCAAAACTATGAAGTATTATTACTTGATGAACCTTCAAGTAGACTAGATCCTATAGCAGAGGCTAAGATGTATCGAAATATGCTTAAAATGGGAGAAGGTAAAACATTAATTTTTATTTCACATAGGTTAAGTGCAGCAGTTAATTGCGATAAAATTCTTCTTTTTGAAAATGGTATAATAAAAGAAAAGGGAACACATGAAGAGCTTATGAAAATAGAAAATGGAAAATACAAAGAAATGTTTGTATCACAAGCAGAAAAATACATAGGTGATAACAATGATTAAAGATTTTAAAAAGAACATTGAAATTGTAAAATACGTCTTTAAGTTTTGTCCATTTTATGCTATTTTTACATTAGTTTACATCATCTTTCAAGCAATAGCAACTCTTTCTAAAGTATATCTGGTTGAGAGAATTGTTAAGATTATTGAAAATATTATCGAAAATAATTCATCAGATATTAAAGATGTAATTACTATTATTGTTATTTATATTGTTATAATAATAGTTTGTAATATTTATAATTCTATATATCAAAACTATATAAAAGGTAAATATAGAATTATATTTATTAAATCAATGAGAACAGTAATGTTCAAAAAAGCAAAAGAAGTTGATTATGAAAGTTTTGATAATCCAGAGTTTTATGATAGATATTCATGGGCTATGCGTGAGATTAGTCGCGGAATAATTGTATATGAAGACTTTTCAACGTTCATTTCTTCACTTGTTAATACGTTTATGTTAGGAGCATTTATTGGTATTAATGATATTATTTTAATAGTTATAATTCTAATCTCCGTGATTAGTAGACTTATAATCACACAGAAAGTGAACAAAAACGCACATAGGTTTAACGAAGAAACCGAACGAGATCGCCGTATGTTTGGATATGTTAATAGAACATTTTATCAAGAACGCTTTGCAGCCGAGATGAAATCTACAGAGATAAGTAGCTTATTGATTGATAGATGTAAAGAATCACAAAATAATATAGATAAGAAGTATCTTGAAATATATAAAGAAAACACAATCTTAAAGATTATTTCTTCGATAATTGCCAATATATTTGAACTTGCAGGAATGTATATATATCTTGCATACAAACTATTTAAGGGTTTAGCTGTATCTACTTTTTCAGCAATTATCTCAGCTGCTTCACAGTTTAGTTCGAATTTATATAGTATGGCAAACTTCTTTATTCGCATTAAAACTAACGCACTATATATTGATTATATTCTAGATTATATGAATTATAAACCAAAATTAGAGACAATTGGAATGGAAGATTTAGATGACAAATTTGAATCATTAGAGGTAAAAAATGTATCATTTGCATACCCTAAAAGTAATAATAATGCCTTAACGAACATAAATTTAAAATTAGAACGCAAAGAAAAAATAGCCATAGTTGGTTTGAATGGTGCTGGAAAAACAACCTTAATTAAACTTCTTTTAAAGTTTTACATTCCAAAAGAAGGAGATATTCTTTACAATGGTAAAAGTATAAAAAATGCTAAAGCAGATTCTTTGAGAAAAAAATTTGCTATTGTTTTTCAAGACTATCGCATATATGGAGTAACTATTGGTGAGAATGTTTTAATGAGAAAAATTGTAAGTGAAGAAGATGAAAAAAGAGTCTGGACAGCATTAGAATATGTTGGAATGAAGGAAAAAATCACTAAACTACCTCAAGGAATTAATACAATTTGTACCCGTGAATTCCGCAGCGATGGTGCTGTTTTCTCAGGCGGAGAGCTTCAAAGAATTGCAATTGCAAGAGCATTCGCAAGTAACGCCGATATTTTCATACTTGATGAACCTACAAGTAATCTTGATCCTTTAGCTGAAAAAAGAATTAATAACTTAATAATTGAGAAAGCTAAAGATAAAGCAGTTATTTTAATTGCTCATCGATTATCTACAGTAGTTGATGCCGATAGAATTATATTAATTGAATATGGTAAAATCATTGAGGAAGGAAAACATAGTGAACTCATGAATAAAAAAGGCAAATACTATGAGATGTTCACGACTCAAAGTCATTTATACAAATCTATTAAAGAGGACTAATGTCCTCTTTTTCTCAACAAAAGTTGATATTTATTTGATTTTGTTTTGAAAATCATTTGGTATAATTTACTAAACAAGTGAGGAATAGTTATGAAATATATTATAATAATCTTGAAAGGAATATTGATAGGATTTGCCAGTGTGGGAATTCCCGGTTTAAGTGCAAGTACAATCGCCATTATTCTTGGTGTATATTATTTAATGATTGATTCTATCAGTAATATATTTAAAAACTTTAAAAATAGTATAAGTTTTCTATTATCTCTTTTAATTGGGTATGGAATAGGTGCTTTAATAGCAGGTAATGCTTTTAGTGTTCTGTTTGAAAATTATCCATTAGCTATTACTTTATTGATACTAGGTTTTGTTGTTGGCTCAGTACCAAAACTATATAAAGAAATAAAACCAGGTTTAAAGAGTTTTGCAAACTGGCTTGTAGTTATAATAATTTGGGCAATGCTTCTAATGTTCTCGTTTGTGTTTATAAAAGCAGATGAAGTATCACTTACATTTGATATGCCATTAATAAACTGGATTTTACTTGCAATAGTTGGATTGATAACTTCAGGTACCCTAGTTATTCCAGGTATGGATTATGTTGTTGTGTTACTATCACTTGGTTATTATCAAGCAATAATGGGATTGTTAAGTTTCTTTACTGATGGAGTGATTTGGGAAAACTTAGTTATTCTAGCTGTATATCTTGTAAGTTATGGAATAGGTGCTTTCTTCATTTCTAAGTTTATCAGTAAGTATAAAGAAAAGCACGAGATGAAAATGAAGTTTGCCAATTTTGCTTTTGTGTCAATATCGCCAGTAATTATTATAAAGCAAAGTTTATTTAATAATGATAATTTCAAAGGGATTACAAATGATTATATTGGACTTATTATTGGGATAATTCTATTTATTCTTGCTTTTAGTTTTGTATATTTATTTAATCATTTAACGGATCCAGAAGATAAAAGACCAAGAGCAATGAAAAAAAGAAATATGTTTAGGTTTTTCCATACAATAATGTGTCGATTTCCACTCCCTCTAATTTATATCCATAAAATGAAAAAAATGATAAAAGATGAATCTCCATTTGAAGATAAATATAAGTATTGCGTCAAAGTTATGAAACGCATTAATAAACTTGGAAATATATATGTTCAAAAGTTTGGAGAAGAAAATCTAACCCATGATGGAACGCTTTATATATCAAATCATCAAGGAAGATATGATGGAATTGGTATCTTCACAACAATGGAAGACTATCCGATGTCACTTCTTGCGATTAAGTCACGAATAAACTTCCCAATGTATCGAGAAATGTTTGCTATGCTTAATGGTATTGTTGTTGATCCGGATAACATGCGAAATCAAATAAAACTTATGAAAGAAATGGGAGATAGACTAGCAAAAGGTGAAAGTTTCTTAGTATTTATTGAAGGTAAATATGGTGACAATGGAAATTCACTTCAAGAATTTAAAACTGGAGTATTACACCCTGCCTATCAAAGCCATTGCCCAATTACACCTATAGTTTTATACGATTCTTATAAAGTGTTTTCAGTATCTTCATTAAAGAAGATATATCCAGAAGTACATTATTTAAAACAAATTACATATGAAGAATATAAAGATTTATCGAAAAAAGAATTAGCAGATTTAATAAAAATGAGAATGCAAGAAAAAATAGATGAATTAGACACAATGAAAGGAAGAAATTAAATATGACATATACACTATATAATTCACTAGCAAATAACAAAAAGGAACCAGAATATATTGTTGATCTACGAAACAAAGGAAAAAGCGATAATATAATTGACGTAACAAAAATTGATTATAAAGTATTCTTTAATTCAATTAGTCCAGATGACACTATCTATTTAGTTGGTGGAGATGGAACAATAAACTACTTAGCAAACGCAATCGATATAGATAAAGTTAAAAATGAAATCTATTTGATACCTTCAGGAACAGGTAATGATTTCTTCCGTGATGTTACAGAAGGAAAAGAAGTTGATAAGGTTTTATTAAATCCATACTTAAAAGATTTGCCAATAGTAGAAGTTAATGGTATTAAGAAAAAATTTATTAATGGTATTGGCTTTGGAATTGATGGTTATTGCTGCGAAGTCGGAGATAAGTTAAAAGAAAAATCACAAGAAAAGATTAACTATACAAGTATCGCTATAAAAGGATTATTATTCCATTTTAAACCAGTACGCGCAAAAGTAATAGTTGACGGGAAAACATATGAATATACAAAAGTATGGTTAACACCAACAATGAAAGGACGATTCTATGGAGGAGGTATGAAAATCGCCCCTAACCAAGATCGTATGCAAAAAGGAAAAGTATCAACGGTAATATATAGAGCTCCAAACAAATTCAAAGCTCTAATAGTATTTCCAACTATCTTTAAAGGCGAACATATAAATAAAACAAAGATGGTAAAAACATTCGAAGGAAAAGAAGTGACAGTAATATTCAACAAGCCTACAGCTTTACAAATTGATGGAGAAACAATTAAAAACGTATTAACATACACTGTAAGAGGATAAAATGGTAAAGCTAATAGTCGCATTAATATCTCTAGCAATAACATATTTTGGATATATAATAATAACTCCTCAAACAATACTAACAAAGATTTTCTTAGTTGTCGGTTTAATAATAGCTTCACTATTAGTACAAGTATTACTATTTTTCATTAGTGCTTTAGTAATGTCTTTATTTGTAAGTAGTAAAAAAGAATACAATCATTATAATAATTTTTATCGTAAAGTATTTTATCTTTACACAAAAATTGTTTTATCATTATTTGGAGTAAAAATAAAAACAGAGGGTTTAGAAAAATTACCAAAAGATGAACCATTTGTTTTGTACTTTAATCATAAATCTAACTTAGATACATTTGTAATTGATGTAACATTAAAGAATTATCCTATAGTATTTATCGGAAAGAAATCGCTATTTAAAATTCCATTTTTCGGAAAAATAATAACAAAACTAGGATATATAAGTCTAGATAGATCTAATATTCGTAGTGAATTAATTTCAATCCAAAAAGGAATAAACTACATAAACGAAAAAGAATGCTCAGTTGGAGTTGCACCAGAAGGAACGAGAAATTTTCAAAACAAAGTACTACTTGACTTTAAACCTGGATGTTTTCATCTGGTAACAAAAACAAAGGCTCCTTTAGTTATTGTAGTTCTTAAAGGAACTGAAGAAGTAAAGAAAAACCTACTTTTCAAAAGACATGTTGTTAATATGAAAGTAGTTGATGTAATTTATAATAATGAATATGCAAACTTAAAAACAAATGAAATTAGTGATATTGTAAAAGAAAAAATGTATAATGAATTAACAAATAATAACAACCAATTAGGCGCTGCCTAGTTGGTTTTTTTAATGTTTACTGAAATAAAAACACATCAAAAGTGTAAATAATATAATAAACTGTGCTAGTTTTATTAATATATTTCTAAAATAATGTCAAATAAAGTTGTCAATGACAGTTTATCCTTACTTATTGACAAAAAAGATGGGGGGGGGTATAATTACCATTATACGAGGAGGAATTATATATGAAAAAAGTTATTTTATTAATTTTGTTAAGTATTTGCTACTTTTTGTTTATTTCATGTAATATGTCAAAACTAGAAGCCCCAGTAAATGTAAAAATTGAAAACAATGTATGTACTTGGAATATTGTGGGAAATGCTAGTCAATATCAAATCATAATTGATAATGATGTTTATAGCTCGTTTAGTAATAAATATGACTTAAGTGAGGCTAACTTAATTGCAGGAAAAACGTATTCAGTTAGAATAAAAGCAATATCAGGGTCTATATTTATACAATCATCGGATTATTCGGAAGCAATTGAATTTGAATATATTTCGTCAACAAATAAAGAAATTTCATCAGTTACATCGTTATTTGATATAGGATTAACATATGGAGTTAATGCAATCAAAGATGAATCTGTAAGTAATGGTTTATCTACTAAAAATTCTAATATATTTGATTTAGATAAATTATCTAATAGCGATATAGGAAAGAACCAAATATTATTATCAAAAGGGAACACTAATAGTAGTGAGAATATTAAGGAAGTAATCAAGGAATGTAATGTAGATCTAGTTTTTGGACAAAACACAGATATTGATATTTTGAGTGGAATGTTTACATTAGGATATGAAAAGAAGTTTAAACTTGATGTGGTATCTAAACATAACCAAAGAAAATATCAATATTATTATGTTCAAAAGCAGTATATAAATAGTTATAATTTTCAAATTAAAAACTATCAACTTAGAGATGAATTATCAAAAAAATTATCTAAATCATTTATTAATAGTATATTAGAAATAAAAGAATCTGATGATAATTTTGTAGATTTGATTGAAAACTTATTTAATACATATGGTACCCATGTAGTTATGTCAATTTCATATGGAGCAATGTCAGAAATATATTATGGAAAAGTATCAAATAAAGAAATATCAGAAACTGATATTACTGGATCACTAGATCGTGGTATATCTGGTAAAATACCCTTTGAAGGAATTGATTTTTCAAAAAATAATGAAATTTCAAGCACAGTAGTAACAAGTGGGAAAAATAGTACAGAAACTTGCGCTGAAACTTTAAATGTATATTTCACTGGAGGAAAAGCAATAAATAGTGCTACACTAAAATCAACTTCGGAAAAATATAATGAATGGATAGATAGCATAGATGGGAAAGAAGTAGTGATTGATGCCGCTAAAAATGGTTTGGTTCCAATATGGTATTATATTCCTAAAGAATATAGTGATGTAAGAAATAAAATAGAAGGATACTTTAATGAGAAAGCAAGAGAAAACACATCAAACTTAAAAGAATTACTTGAGTATACAGATGAAGGAGATAAAATCAATTATGATGGTGGTCATGGTACAGTAAATGAACCATACATTATATCAAATGTAAATCATTTAAAAAACATAAGTAAGAATATGGGCAGTTATTATCTTTTAAAGAAAGATATTATCATAGATAATGAAAATTGGACTCCAATTGGTACATATAAATGGAAAGCAAAAACATTTCCTTCTAATCCATTTATAGGTACTTTAGATGGAGGCAACCATACAATCAAATTTAAAATAGATGTAAAAGGTTTTTCTGGAGATTTTGATTATAATTATTCATATGGATTATTTGGTTCAATTAAAGATGCAACAATTAAAAATCTAAATATTGAGTCAACTATTAAAACTATAGATGAAGAACTTAAAGACCCATGGGATATATCAGATGGACCAGAAAGCCCAATTGCTGGTTCTATAGCAGGTTGGGGCAAAAACTCTAAGATAGAAAACTGTAAAGCGAATGTCACTAATGTATTATTATTTAAAGGGAATAGGAATGAGGGCTGTACAAGAGTTGGAGGATTATTAGGCTCATCAATAAAATGTAAGTTCTCTAATTGCGAAATTAAGGGCATTGTAAATTCATATGGATATAATGCTGCAAGTGGAGGTATTGTTGGAACAACAACAAATACTGATTGTTTTGAAAATTGTAATACTTCAAATATTAAATGTAAATCAGGTCATATATATTTCTTCGGTACTAATCATGATGGCTTATCATATGGTAGCGTTGATTCTAATTTAGAAAATAGATAAATTACTATTAATTAGTATTATAAAATATTGTTTAGAATAAAAATTAAGGAGTGTATTTTTAGTAATCTTTTTGACATTACCTAACTTATATGGAGGAAGATATAATGAAATTTAAAAAAATAAGTTTATATTGTTTTTGTTTATTTGTAATTTTTAGTCTTATTGGCTGGGAAAGTATGTGTATACATGAGTCTTTTAGATGGGTGACTGATTTAGAACCAACATGTGAAGTTGAAGGCTTAAAACATAAAGAATGTGTAAAATGTAAGGCTGAATTGGCAAAAGAAGTAATATCTCCACTTGGACATAGCTACGAAAACAAGTGGAGCTATGATAATGAATTTCATTATCATAAATGCGAAAGATGTAACAGTAAAATTGAACAAAAAAGACATACTTTTGAATGGATAATAGACAAAAATCCATCTAAAGAAGAAGAGGGCATAAAACATAAAGAATGTATTGTTTGTCATATTAAACAAGAAGAAGGAACAATTATACCTCAGATTCAACATGTTCATAATTTAGAGCATATAGAATATAAAGGTGAGACTTGTAAAACAGATGGTAATAAAGAATATTACTATTGTGCGAAATGTGGGAAATATTATTTAGATAGTGAATGTCTAGAAGAGGTTTCATTTGAGAGCATAATAATAAAATCAGCACATAAAACAGTATTTCATGAAGGAAAAGAAGCTACATGCGAGAATGAAGGATGGAAACCTTATTATACATGTGAAAGATGTGAATATAGTACATTTGAAGTAATATCACCTCTTGAACATAATTACGAAAATGGAGAATGTATAAAATGTGGTGATAATAATATTGCATTGTGGTACGAATTGAATAGCAATAAAACAGGTTATATAGTAACAGGTATAACAAATAAAGGAGTTACAAAGAAAGTAATTCCTAATAAACATAATGGTTTGCCTGTCATTGGAATTGGAGAATGTGCATTTTCTAATTGTACTAGCCTAACAACAATAGTAATTCCAGAAAGTGTAACAAGAATACTAGAAATGGCATTTTATGAGTGTAAAAGCCTAACAACAATAGTAATTCCAGAAAGTGTAACAAGTATAGGAAAAGGTGCATT
>ULXU01040755.1_pt1 | contig 19258 bp, 13 predicted proteins | sample 1961521 | NCBI WGS metagenome assembly ULXU01 (sample SAMEA4835845, study PRJEB28245) | human gut metagenome | biome: gut microbiome; material: fecal sample | place: Denmark | collected 2008
TTTGTCATCCTCCTGGGTATAAACGCTCATGAAACCGTCAAAACGCATTCTGGAAGCCGCCAGGGTAAAAATCTGATCCTTTGCCTGGATCTTCACGGAAGTCGTGTCGTACTGTGCAGCGCTCATGCGGCTTGCCACAAAACGTTTCCAGATCAGCTGATACAGACGGAACAAATCTCTGGGCAGCTGATCCTTGATGGCAATAGGCATCCGGTTCAGATCCGTGGGACGGATAGCTTCGTGGGCATCCTGGATCTTCTGGCTGCTCTTCTTCTCCGTAGTTGCTGCAGTTTTATATTTTTCTCCGTAATGAGCATCGATAAATTCCGCCGCCTGTGCCTCTGCTTCTTCGGATACACGGGTGGAATCGGTACGCAGGTAGGTGATCAGACCGACAGTGCCTTCTCCCTTGATATCCACGCCTTCATATAACTGCTGTGCCAGGCGCATGGTCTTCTGTGTAGAGAAATTCAGTACCTTACTGGCTTCCTGCTGCAGGGTGGAGGTAGTAAAGGGAAGGGGCGCTTTTTTCATGCGTTCGCCGTGACGCACTTCCTTTACTTCGTATTTCGCACCCTGCAGAGAATTCATGATGTTATCTGCCTGTTCTTTACTATTAATCCCCTGCTTATTTTCCGTAGTACCGTAATATTTTGCACAAATAGGTTTCTTCTCGCCTTTTACTTTCAGATTCACGTCCAGAGACCAGTATTCCTCCGGAATAAATGCGTTGATCTCGTCCTCTCTGTCACAAATGATGCGGAGCGCCACAGACTGTACACGGCCGGCACTTAAGCCTCTCTTGATCTTCGCCCACAGAAGTGGTGAGATCCGGTAACCCACCATGCGGTCCAGCATACGTCTGGCCTGCTGGGCATCCACCAGATTCATATCGATCTCTCTGGCATTTTTCAAAGATTCTTTTACCGCATTCTTGGTGATCTCATTGAAAGTAATTCGATATACTTTTTTATTTTCCAGTTTCAAGGCATAATACAAATGCCAGGAAATGGCTTCTCCCTCACGGTCCGGGTCGGTTGCGAGATAAATCTTATCTGCCTTTTTTACTTCCTTGCGCAAAGAAGCAAGAAGGTCTCCCTTTCCGCGGATGGTAATATATTTCGGTTCATAATCATGTTCCGGATCAAATCCCAGCTGACTCTTGGGCAGGTCCCTCACATGCCCCTGGCTGGCCATAACCTCGTAATTTGCTCCCAAAAACTTCTTGATCGTCTTCACCTTGGCCGGTGACTCTACAATTACTAAATATTTTGCCATATGCACTCCCATCCATCCGTCTGTCTACGGATCTACGGCATTTGGTTCCCGCCTCTTTGCCGTATTTTCCCCTGCTTCGAGTAATCGTGAATCACTATACAACAAAAAAATGGGAATGGCAAGAAGATTTTTAATTTGCATAACCCCAGACAGTATAAAAAAAGAGCCAAAAAGCAATTTTTATGCTTTCCGACACTTTTCAGGGTTGGGCTATTCTATTAAGAATAAGCAGCTGATAGGGGAATCGAACCCCTGTTTTCGCCGTGAGAGGGCGACGTCTTAACCGCTTGACCAATCAGCCATAGGTTACTTACGAACCTTATTCAGTATATTACATTCTTTTGAAAATTGCAAGTATTTTTTGAAAAATTTCTACAATTTTCAAAAAGCAGCTGATAGGGGAATCGAACCCCTGTTTTCGCCGTGAGAGGGCGACGTCTTAACCGCTTGACCAATCAGCCACAAAAACAGTACTTGCATAGTATAATCGAGTTGTCGAAAAAATGCAAGTACTTTTTTTTAAAATTTTTAAAGCCAGTTCAGTCCGGGGCAATTCATAAAAGCGGCTGGCCAAAGCAACAGCTCAGCACCCGGATCATTTGCAAAAGCGTCTGCTGCGCAGCCGGCGCCGCTTTTGCGGCTCATCTTTTGCTTCATGGATCGGGCGCTCCGCTCATGGGGCAGTCGAAACGGTGCTTTGTGTGCAAGCACCCACGCCCCCGTTTCGGCTGTCCCATGGCTGAGCTGTTACACCAGGTCAAATATACTGATCTGGTTCGACTCGGGCAGGTCTCCTAATAATCCTAACGAATCCATAAGGTCAATTATCGTCTTGGAAACCTTAGTTCTTTGACGAAAATCATCTTTGGAGAGAAACGGACCGTCTTTGGCGGCTTCCACGATAGCATCTGCCGCCTTCTCTCCCAGTCCGTCAATACTGTTCAGGGAAGGCATTAATTTGCCGTCCACGATCTGGAAAGATCTGGACTGGGCACGGAAGATATCAATGGGCTCGAATTCAAAGCCACGTGCATACATTTCCTGCACGATACGCATATCGCCCATGGCATCTTTTTCCTTATTAGATAAGGTATCCTGCCGCTTCTTGTAATCCGCCATAATACTTTCGAGATGCTTCTGTCCCTGACACATGATCTCATAAGAAAATGCCTTGGCGCGGATACTGAAAAAAGCTCCGTAATAAGCTAACGGATAATGAATCTTACAATAAGCGATACGCCATGCCATCATGACGTACGCCGCCGCATGCGCCTTCGGGAACATATACTCGATCTTCTGGCAGGATTCGATATACCACTGGGGTACGTCATGAGCCAGCATGTCTTCCTTCCATTCTTCCCACATGGCGCATTTTCCCTTGGCCACCATGCCTTTACGCACGGCCTCCATGATCTTGAAGGACTTCTCCGATTCCACACCCATCTGGATCAGATACAGCATGATATCGTCACGGGTACAGATGGCGGTAGAAATCGTCGCCACGCCGCTCATGATCAGATCCTGTGCATTTCCCAGCCATACGTTGGTACCATGGGATAGTCCGGAGATACGCACCAGATCCGAAAACGCCTTAGGCTTGGCATCGATAACCATCTGCATAGCAAAGTCCGTACCAAACTCCGGAATCCCAAGTGCTCCTAATTTCGTTCCGCCGATCTGCTCCGGAGTAATGCCCAGAGCATCCGTATTCTGGAACAGACTCATGACATCCTGCCCGTCCAAAGGGATCGTCAACGGGTCTCTTCCCGTCAGATCCTGCAGCATACGGATCATGGTAGGATCATCGTGTCCCAGAATATCCAGCTTCAACAGGTTATGGTCAATGGAATGGTAATCAAAGTGTGTGGTTATAGTATCCGTGGTCATATCGTTGGCAGGATGCTGTACCGGAGTAAAGGAGTTGATATCCTGTCCCAACGGCAGCACGACGATACCTCCGGGATGCTGACCGGTACTTCTTCTGACGCCGGTGCAGCCCGAAGCAATACGGTCAATCTCACTGGTCCGCTTGTGAATGCCACGTTCTTCAAAATAATTCTTCACGTAACCGAAGGCCGTCTTATCCGCCAGAGTTGCAATGGTTCCGGCACGGAAGGTCTGTCCCGCACCGAAGATAACCTCAGTATATTTATGAGCTTTGGACTGGTACTCACCGGAGAAGTTCAGATCGATATCCGGCTCCTTGTCTCCTTTGAATCCCAGGAAGGTCTCGAAAGGAATATCAAATCCGTCCTTATGAAGTTTCTCTCCGCACACCGGACATACCTTGTCCGGCATATCGATTCCCGCTTTACCGGCATAGGACTTTACTTCCTCACTGTCAAAATCCACATAATGACACTTACTGCAATAATAATGCGGACTTAAGGGATTGACCTCCGTGATCCCCGCCATGGTCGCTACGAAGGAGCTTCCTACGGATCCACGGGAACCTACCAGATAACCGTCCTCCACGGACTTCCACACCAGTTTCTGCGCAATGATATACATTACAGCGAATCCGTTCTTGATAATGGAATTCAGTTCCTTCTCCAGTCTGGCCTCTACGATCTGAGGCAGATCGGGTCCGTAGATCTCATGGGCTCTGTTGTAACAGATCTCCGTCAGGGTCTTATCGCTGTCCGGAATGACCGGAGGACACTTATCCGGGCGCACCGGTGCAATGGTCTCGATCATATCTGCGATCATATTGGTATTGGTAATAACGATCTCTTCCGCCTTGTCACTGCCAAGGTAAGAGAACTCTTCCAGCATCTCCTCCGTGGTATGTAAATACAGCGGTGCCTGATCGTCCGCATCGTCGAAGCCTCGTCCCGCCATGATGATACGACGGTAGACCTCGTCCTCCGGATCCAGGAAATGTACATCACAGGTAGCCACTACCGGCTTGTGGAACTGTTCTCCCAGAGAAACGATCTTCCGGTTAATGTTCTGGATGTCCTCAATGGAATTCACCGTTCTGATCTTTTCCGATGCAATCATAAACTTGTTATTGCCGCAGGGCTGGATCTCCAGATAATCATAAAACTTTACCAGTCTGGCGATCTGGGCATCCGACTGTCCGTCTAACAATGCCCGGTACAATTCTCCCGCCTCACAGGCGCTTCCCAAAATCAGTCCTTCTCTGTACTTCATCACCAGACTTTTGGGAATTCTGGGATGCTTATTGAAATACGTCAGATGAGACTGGGATACCAGGCGGTAGAGATTGATGCGTCCCAGATCATTTTTTGCCAGAATGATAGCATGATAGGACGGCATCTTTTTTACCGCATCCACACTGGACGCCCCCAAAGCATTGACTTCTGTCAGATTATGGATATCCTGCTCTTCCAGCATTTTGATAAATTTCACAAAAATATGAGCGGTACATTCTGCGTCATCCACGGCTCTGTGGTGATTCTCCAAAGAGATCCCCAACGTCTTTGCCACCGCATCCAGAGTATGCTTGGACTGGTTCTTCAGCAGCATGCGGGAGATGCCCACGGTATCCACATACGTGAACTCCTGCGGATATCCCTGTCTCCTGCAATTCTCCATGATAAAGCTCATATCAAAGCTGGCATTATGTGCCACCATGATGCAGCCTTCACAAAACTGTAAAAACTGCAGCAGGATCACATCGATCCGGGGAGAATCCATGACATCCTCATCCCGGATACTGGTCAGCTTCTCAATCTCAAAGGGGATCGGCACGTCCGGATTGACAAAGGTAGAAAAACGATCCACGATTTCTCCTCCGGATACCTTTACTGCGCCGATCTCAATAATGCGGTTGTTTACCGGAGAGAAGCCTGTCGTCTCGATATCAAATACCACATAGTCTTCGTGCAGATCCTGCCCCTTGTCATTCGTTACAATTTCCTTCAGATCATCTACCAGATAGGCTTCCACACCATAGATGATCTTAAAGAAATCCTGTTTGTCGGGATTTGCGTCTCCCGCTTCTTTCCGCTTGCCTTTTTCCGCCTTCCACAGATCGTCCCAGACATGGTTCGCATCGGTAAAACTCTGTACCACACCATGATCGGTGATGGCAATGGCCCTGTGCCCCCATTTATAAGCTCTCTTAACGATATCCTTTGCCTCGGAAACACCATCCATATCACTCATTTTCGTATGGCAGTGCAATTCCACCCTCTTTCGGGCAGAAGTATCCATTCTCGTATTGGTGAAATCGGGAATCTTTTTAATCCCCGCAATGGATCCGATGGCCAGTTCATGATCGAACTTATCCATCATACAGATTCCCTTTACTTTTAAGAAAGCTCCCGCCTTAATGTCCCCGGTCACTTCCTTTACCTGCTCGGTGCGCACAAACATCTTAATGGTCATGGTATCGGTGAAATCAGACATGTTGAATATAATAATGGTCTTCTCATTCTTGATGTCACGGGTCTCCACCGACAGCACCTTACCACGGATAGTCACCTCTCCCATCTCACCGATCAGTTCTTCGATCTTCATGGCCTCATCTTCAAAATCACGGCCATAGATCACATCCGGATTATCCGATCTCTTCAGTGCACCCTTTTCAAAGCTGCCGCCCTTGCGGAATTCTCCCTTCTTAAATTCACCACGTTTGAATTCTCCCCGGGTACCGCTCTGAAAGCTTCTGGTGATACCACCGGCATTCTCTGCCTTAGGCTTTTCCGAAGCCTCCGGGTCCTGTTTCTTCCCATCTGCCTGGGTTGCACCGGTGTCCAGTTCCTCCGGTGCCGCATTCTCGTTGTCGTTTCCTTTGCGGCCTCTGATCCGACTGTAGATAGCATCCACCTGCTGCCGTATTTTCAGTTCTTCTTCCTCCTGAAAACGTCCGGTTTCCTTTTCCACATAGTCTGCATGGATCTTCACGGAAAAGCCACAGCGTTCCACCAGGATTTTCTCAAGGATCTGCAGGATTTCTCCCTCCATGCTCCGGTTCAGTACCGTATCCGTCATGGTCAACAACAGTTCATTTTCCGAAGGATACTCCATTTTTGCCGTCTTCAGTGCATTGTACTGTATATGGCTGTATGCCCGGAATTCTTCCAGAATACTTTCCTTATAGATACCCATCAGTTTTTCCGGATTGTACTGGGAGGACAGTTCAAATTTTTCATATATTTTTACCGTCAGATTGGCATTCGGAAACAACTGTTTTTTGATTTCCTGTTCTGTGGTCCATATGGCTTCCTTCTGGATCAAACGGGTACTTTTTAAGTACACCCGAAGAAAGTCTCTGCGTTTTGTCGCCGAGACTCTCTCCACTTCTGTCTGACCCATCAGGTCACGAATATCTGCATTTAACTGTAATGCCGGAAATACTTCAAAAAAAGGTTTACTCATCTATTTCGTTCAACTCCAATGATCCAATTCCTCTTTCAGGGCAGGTAACAGCTGATCTTCCGGAATCTTTTTAATGATCTCGCCGTGTTTGATCAGCAGGCCCTCGCCAATACCGCCTGCCACGCCCAGATCCGCTTCCTTCGCCTCTCCAGGGCCGTTTACCACGCAGCCCATAACTGCCACTTTAATATCTAACGGATAATCTTCCACCAGCTTCTCAACTTTCGTTGCCAGATCAATAAGATTGATCTGGGTTCTGCCGCAGGTAGGACAGGATACGACCTCAATACCGCCCTTTCTCAGTCCCAGGGTACGAAGGATCAGTTTTGCCGACTTGATTTCTTCCACCGGATCTCCCGTCAGAGATACGCGGATGGTATCACCGATGCCCTGGCTTAAGATCAGGGACAGACCGATGGCGGATTTGATATTTCCGCTGTTCACCGTACCGGATTCGGTAATGCCTACATGCAGCGGATACACGGTGCGGCCCGCCAGCAATTCATGGGCCTTCACACACATCAGCACATCCGAAGACTTAATGCTGATAACCAGATTGTCATATCCTAAGTCTTCGATCATATGCACCTTATCCAGCGCACTCTCCACGATACCTTCCGCTGTCACGCCACCGTATTTCTCCACTAAAGGCTTCTCCAAAGAGCCGCTGTTTACTCCCACACGTATGGGAATATTTCTCTCCTTCGCAGCATCCACCACAGCTTTTACACGTTCCACGCTGCCAATATTGCCGGGATTGATGCGGATCTTGTCCGCTCCGTTGTCTATAGCTGCCAGTGCCATACGATAATCGAAATGAATATCCGCCACCAGTGGAATATGGATCTGTTTTTTGATCTCCCGGATAGCTGCTGCTGCTTCCGGCGTAGGAACGGTACACCGGATGATCTCGCAGCCCACCTTTTCCAGACGCAGGATCTGCTCCACCGTAGCCTTTACATCTTCCGTCCTGGTATTAGTCATGGACTGGATGGCGATAGGATTCCCCCCACCGATCTTCCGGTCGCCGATCTGTATCACTTTAGTATGCATTCTGTAAGTATCTTTATCGCTCATAGGGACACCTGACCTTTCTTGTCGCTCATATATGACTATAACTATACCCCTTTTTCAAAAGCCTTGTCAATTCGCTTTTCCAACGTCCCTGACACAGGCTCCGGTGTTATCGCAGATGAAGTTCCGGAAATCCTGTCAATTCCCGGAAATGCTGAAGTATCCAGGGCTGCTCTGGCGGGCATACCCCAGAAGTTCCAGCTCCATCAGTGCCCTGTGCAGTGCGGCAATATCTAAAATTTCTCCCTTTTCCCATAATTCCCGCAGAATTGTCTCTGAGGTCTTGGACACCGGCTCTAAAATTTCCAAAATTTTGTCTAATGGTTCCTTTAAAAGTTTCCCGTCCGGTTTGTTTTCCTTTTTCCTCTTTTTGCCTCTTTGCGTTTTCTCTTCTCCGGAGTCTGTCGCAGAAATCCCCTGTTTTTCTCTAAAGGATTCCAAAAATTCCTCCGTAAAGCTCTCCGGGGATAAAAACACACCCGCCCCCTGGGTCAGCAGCCGGTTACAGCCGTCGCTGAGCCTGTCCGTGATCCGGCCCGGCACCACATAGACATCTCTGCCCTGTTCCAGTGCCATATCCACTGTGATCAACGTCCCGCTCTTCTGTCTGGCCTCAATAACGATCAGGGCATCCGACAGGCCGCTGACAATACGGTTCCTTGGCGGAAAATATTGCGGCAGCGGCTTTGTCCCCGGTGCATAAGTGGAGAGCAGCCCTCCCTTCTGCAGCAGTTCTTCATAAAGTCTGCGGTTCTGGGTGGGATAACAGATATCCACGCCACATCCCAACACCCCATAGGAATTGCCTCCCACAGACAGTGCTGCCTGCTGGCTGATCCCGTCAATGCCCCGGGCCATGCCGCTGATGACCTGAATCCCTGCCCTTCCCAGATACCGTCCCAGTTCTTCCGCTACATATCTGCCGTATTCCGAGCACTCTCTGGCGCCGATGACGGCCACCGCAGGCTGCATCTCCTCCGGCAGTCTTCCCCGATAAAAAATACCATAGGGTGGATCCGGAATCTCAGATAATTTTCGTGGAAATCCATCCTCCTCCCGCAAAATAAATTGAATCCGTTTTTCCGCCAGCTCTTCATATTCCCGCTCCCATTCTCCGCTTTTCTTCTGCCGTTCCATGGCTTCTGCTACAAAATTACTTACACACTCCCGCCAGTCCCCGGGCTCTGCTTCATAAACTGCCCGGGGTGTCCCGAACCGAGTAAGTAGCTGCCCCGCCCGCACGCCCCCGATCGTGGGGATGCTGCACAGAAAATAGGCATACCTTCTCTCTGTCTCTGTCTCTGTCATAAAAATACCCTTGCCTTTCCTATTCCATTTTCATAGTCACTCTTCCCATCCTCTGCCAACAAACTTTCCGGGACAAAATCAGTTCCAGTAAGTCTCCGAGGGACGATAGCACGCTGCCTCCAGCAGATGTTCTCCGCTGATGTTCTCTTGTTCCTCCAGATCCGCTATGGTACGGGCTGTCTTAAGGATCCGGTGATAAGCTCTGGCACTGAGTTGTAAGGTACGGTACAGCTGTTCCATGACCTTCCTCTCTTCCTCTCCCAACGGACAATACGTTTCCAGCCGGGCAGGCCTGATATCCCCATTGAAACGACAATCGGTTCCTGCGAAACGCTCTGCCTGCCGTTTTCTTGCACGCATGATCTGCTGTCTCATGTCTTCACTGCTTTTTTCCACCTTTGTTTTCTGCAAATGTAGAATATCCACCGGATGTAGTTCTACGCACAGATCGATCCGGTCTAAGATCGGACCCGAAATTTTTCCCAGATATTTCTCGATCTGCGGTTGGGTACAGCGGCATTTATTCCGATCCGGATAATAACCGCAGGGACAGGGGTTCATGGCAGCCACTAATATAAAGTCCGAAGGATACGTGACCATCCCGGCACTTCTTGCGATCTGTACCTTGCGTTCCTCCATGGGCTGCCTCATGCTGTCCAGCACCGTTTTCTGAAATTCCGGCAATTCATCCAGAAACAACACACCCCGGTGTGCCAGTGATACTATCCCCGGTCTCGGAATACCATTTCCTCCGCCGGTCAATGCCGCCTGTGTCACGGTATGATGAGGCGCATAAAAAGGCCTTCGTGTGATCAGTGCCTGTCCTGGGGGCAAAAGCCCCGCCACACTGAAAATTCCTGTCACCTCCAGGCTTTCTTCCAATGTCAGTGGAGGCAGAATACCGGGGATCCTCCCTGCGATCATAGACTTCCCCACCCCCGGAGGTCCTATCATTAAAAGATTATGGAATCCTGCTGCTGCGATCACTGCACCCCTTTTGGCAGCTTCCTGCCCTGCCACTTCCCGGAAATCTCCGGTTCCGGAAGCTTCTCCTTTCTGCAGCAGATCTTCTGCCCGGATCCTCGGCTGATAGATTTTTTCATTCTCTTCCTCTGGATGAATCAGTGCCATCAATAGATCAGTCAGGCAGTTCACGCCCCAGACCGTAATCCCCGGGATCACGGCAGCCTCCATGGCATTTTCTTCCGGCACCACTACTCTCCGGATCCCGCAATTTGCTGCTTCCTGTGCAATAGGAAGGACACCCTTCACCTTTTTGACTTCACCGTTGAGCCCCAGTTCCCCTAAAAACAACGTATCCTGCAGTACCTCCTCCGGCACAAGCTCCATATCCCTGAGAAGCCCCACCGCTATGGGCAGATCAAAGGCCGTGCCGTCCTTACGACGGTCTGCAGGTGCCAGATTCACTGTGATATGTGCCGGTGGAAGCTGAAAACCGGAATTTTTCATAGCAACGCACACCCGCTCTCTGGACTCCTTCACCTCACTTCCTAAAGATCCCACCAGTAAAAAAGTGGGCAATCCCCCTGCCAGGTCCACTTCTACGCGGACCAGATACGCCTGCAGGCCATAGACCGCAGCCGAATAAACTGTAGTAAACATAAAATACCTCCTTTGAAAAATGTTTTGTTTTCTTGTTTCATAAATTGGAAATTATAATGAAAAAAATGAAACTGCCTGAATTTTCTCAGATTTTTATATCAGAAATTTTGAACGTTTTTTATAAAAGCATTACGGCGGCTTACAGACAGCCCGCAAGCCACCGTTTTTCATCAAATTTTTATGTTCAGATCTTATTTTCCATGCTGTCGGGATCCTGTGCAAACTGAATTGCATGTTCCCTGTCAATCTTGCCTTCAAAATACAGCTGGACAATCGCCTCATCCATTGTGATCATTCCCAGCTTCCGGTTCGTCTGCATGACACTGGCCAGCTGATGAGATTTTCCTTCACGGATCAGGTTGCGCACAGCATGGTTGGCATGCATGACCTCAAAGGCGGCCACACGATGTTTGCCGTCTGCTGTGGGGATCAGCTGCTGGGAGATTACCGCCTCCAGCGTATTGGAGAGCTGGACTCGGATCTGTTGCTGCTGATGCGGCGGGAAGACGTCAATGACACGGTCTACGGTACTGGCTGCGCCGATGGTATGCAGGGTGGACAGTACCAGATGTCCTGTCTCCGCTGCCGTAATGGCAACACTGATGGTTTCGAAATCTCTCATCTCACCCACCAGAATGACATCCGGATCTTCTCTGAGTGCAGCCCTCAGGGCATTGGCATAATTATTGGAATCAATGCCGATCTCTCTCTGATTGACCATGGACATTTTATGCTGATGCAGATACTCGATGGGATCTTCCAGAGTGATCACATGGGCATCCCTGTTGTTATTGATCTTGTCTATGATTGCCGCCAGCGTGGTGGATTTACCGCTTCCGGTAGGTCCGGTGACCAGTACCAGTCCACGTTTTCTCTGGTATAATTCCACAACGGATTCCGGTACTCCCAGTTCTTCCGGAGAGGGAACCACCGTTCCCACCAGTCGGAATGCAAGTGCTACCGAGCCTCTCTGTTTGTAGGCGTTGACACGGTAACGGCCACAGTTTGGAATGGAGAAAGACATATCATACTCTCCCCGTTCTTCAAAACGTTCCCTCTGAACTTCCGTCATGATATTGACCAGTACTTCCAGAGTGTCCGCCGGAAGCATTTTGGGATAATCCATGGTGATCAGATTACCGTTCACACGCATTTTGGGCGGAATTCCCACAGTAAGATGCACATCACTGGCTCCTGCCTCTTTTGCGGCTCTGAGTATTTCCTCTATTGTTGGCATAATTATTGTTCCTCACTTTGCTGGACTTATCTTTTCATAGCTCATTTCTTCATGATATAACGATTATCCATGGTCTTCATGACATCCACAATGATAATATCATTATTCTCCGGAAGAGATAAATCTAAAATACTGTTATCACGGAAGCTTACTACTGTAGGTTTCAAAACATTTTCCTCATTCTCATTCAATACCAGGGCTTTTTCTCCCGTGCTGAGTTCCACACTGGCTCCCGGCGGCAGAATATTGATCGATTTCAAAAGTGCTCTGACCGTCTCCGGATCATACACTTCCGGATGCTCTAACAGTTCCTGGATTGCCTTCACTTCGGACTGTGCGGTTCCCTGCAATGTCATAGCTGTGATCTCATCATATCGGTTCGCCACCAGTAGTACATTTGCACCGGCCAGCATCTTATATCTGGTTTCTTTTCCTTCCTCCGGGAACAGATCCAGCTGTTTTCTGGCAGCCTGCTGGCAGATTCTGCGGATTCCGGAACCGTCTGTGGCAAAAGCATTTTCGATCACAGCATATGCCTCTTCCTGTGTCTCACAGTTCCGCAGCATATCCTCTCTGGAATAAGGTGCTCCATAATATACATCATCCTGCTTCTTCGATTTTCCCATATCATGAAGAATGGCAGCACACACCGTATGGTACTGCTCTTCTCTTCTTATATTCATTACATGGGTGATCATGGCACAGAGTATTGCCACATTCAGGGAATGTCTGGAGACATAGTCCTCCAGGCTTCTCAGATTCTGGTAGAAATTGATTTTCTCATCTAAATGTCCGTAGTTACGGATCACCATATCCGCAATCGTCTGGATACGGCTCTGCTTTCCGGTCTTCAGAATACGATCCAGTTCTTCTTCGATGCTGCTTACTGCCTTGATCTGAAACCTCTCAAATTCCAGATCTTCCTGCGTCATGGGCGGCAGCGGTTCTGCCGGTTCCAGCACATAGACACCGATCAGTCCGAAATTACGAATGCTTTCTATTGCCTGTAATGACAAAAGGGAGTTTCTGTCAAATAGCAGGATACTTTTCTTATTATAAACCGGTCTTGCCAGACGCATTCCTGTTTTTAAGTCTTCTGTCCTCACAAAGTGCATCCCTTGTTCCCCCTTTATCGAATCGTACATTTTTCTGCGTCCTATGGCGCTTCACCCGGAAAAAGGGCAAACAGGCTGTTTTGCCCTGATCCCCGTACATCCGGATCCTCACTTATAAAAATAAATATATCACAGTGTCTATCAATTGACAAGGTAGTGTTTAGTCCTCCTGCAGTTCCTGCGCCAGCTTATGCAGTGCCCTTTTTTCCATGCGCGACACATAACTTCTGGAGATTCCCAGCAGATTTCCCACTTCCTGCTGGGTATGCTCTTTCCTTCCCAATATTCCATATCGCAATACAAGAATCCGGTATTCTCTTTCTGTCAGGCATTGATCCAGTGCCAGGAACAGTCTCTTTATATTTCTTCCCAGCTCCAGATCCTCCACCACATCTTTCTGCTTTTCCTGAATGATATCCAGCAAATGTATGGCATTTCCTTCTTTATCCTGACCAATAGGCTCATATAAAGATACTTCTCTGGAAAGCTTCTTGCGGCTGCGCAGCATCATCAGCAGCTCATTGTCAATACATCTGCAGGCATAGGTTGCCAGTCTCCCTTTTCCGGAATCAAAGGAATTCACTGCCTTGATCAGGCCAATGCACCCTATGGAGATCAGGTCTTCCATATCTTCTTCGATATTCTGGTATTTTTTTGCAATATGTGCTACCAGACGCAAATTTCTCTCCACCAGGATTTCTTTGGCCTGTCTGGATTCTTCCACGGTACCTTCCCGGAGCAAACGGATATAATAAGCTTCTTCTTCCGCGGTTAATGGCTGCTGAAAGGTCTTCAAAAGGCACCTCCGTGGGACAGTTGCTTATGATAGTTTATGTGTTTTTCTGTCCACAAGTGCCTGTCAGTCTCACGGGATTCTCAGAATAAAAACTGTGCCATCACGTAATTGCTCAGATCCAGTCCCCTGCCGGTAAGTGTAAGGAAATGCTCTCCCGTTTCCTCACACCTGACAGTAAGTAATCCGTCCGCAATATTTTGTGCGATCACCGAACCGTACACCGCTTCCAAGGATCTGTCGAACTGTTTTTCAAAACACTCATAGGACACCCCTCTTGTCAGGCGTAAGCCCAAAAACATGGTCTCTTCCATCCGTTCTTCCACAGTAAGTGTCTGTTCTTCCTCTCTGCATTCCAGCGGATGTTCCAAATATGCGGCAAGTTCTCTTCTGTTCTGAAATCTCCTATTGTCCACCAGCGAGGCCGCTCCGATACCGAATCCCAGATAATCCTTACGGGTCCAATAACCCACATTATGCCTGCATTCGTACCCTTCCCTGGCATAATTGGATATTTCGTAACGCTGAAAGCCATACTGTGCCAGCACTTCTATGGTCTCCTCATACATGGCCCGTTCCATATCTTCCTCCGGCAGGGGCAGTTCTCCTTTTTCCTTCATAGTGGCAAAAGGCGTCCCCTCTTCCACGATCAGACTGTACGCTGATATATGCTGCGGCACAGGGGAAAGATGCAAGACCTTTTCCAGCGTATCCAGGTAAGTATCGATGGTCTGTCCCGGCAGTCCGCTCATTACATCTACATTGATATTCTCAAAACCAGCCTCCACCGCCTCCCGGTACACCCTGCAAAAGCAGTCAAAATCATGGATCCTTCCCAGCATTTTTAATTCCGGTTCCTGTGCTGACTGCATGCCGATACTGATTCTGTTGATACCGGCTTTACGAAAAACCTGAAGTTTTTCCAGCGTTGCGGTGCCCGGATTTACTTCCATGGTGATCTCTGCATCCTCTGCCACGCAGAAATTCTCTCGGAGTTTCTCCATCAACTGTATCACGGTCTTTCCGGACAGCAGGGACGGAGTCCCGCCGCCGATAAATATCGTTGTCACGATCCGTTCCCTGTACTTTTCTGCGTTTCCCCTGATTTCTGCAAAAAGTGCAGCCATATAGGCTTCCCTGGTCTGCTCCGTAGTGGGGGCAGACAGGAAATCACAATAGCTGCACTTTTTTACGCAAAAGGGAATATGAATATATAACTCCAGTTCCTTCTGCTTCATATTGCTCCTTATATCTCTATCCGTTTGCTTATTTCTTGTCATCCAGCTTCAATACACTCATGAATGCCTTCTGCGGGATTTCTACATTACCGAACTGACGCATTCGTTTTTTACCCTCTTTCTGCTTCTCCAACAGTTTTTTCTTACGGGTAATATCGCCGCCATAACACTTTGCAAGCACATCCTTACGCATGGCTTTTACCGTCTCTCTGGCAATGACCTTGCCGCCGATGGCTGCCTGAATCGGGATTTCGAACAGGTGTCTGGGGATCTCGTCCTTCAGCTTTTCACACATCTTACGACCTCTCTCATAGGCAGATTCCGCACATACGATAAAGGACAGTGCGTCCACTTCCTCTCTGTTGATCAGGATATCCAGCTTTACAAGATTAGATCTCTCATATCCTTTCAGATCATAGTCAAAGGAAGCATAGCCTCTGGAACGGGACTTTAAGGCGTCAAAGAAATCATAAATGATCTCATTTAAGGGCAGCTCGTATTTTAACAAAGCCCTGGTGCCTTCGATATATTCCATACCCAGGTATTTGCCACGTCGTTCCTGACAAAGTTCCATGATGGATCCGATAAATTCGGACGTCACCATGATCTCGGCATTTACCACCGGTTCTTCCATATATTCGATTTCGGAAGGATCCGGCAGATTGGAGGGATTGGTCAACTCAATCATCTCCCCATTGGTCTTGTGTACCTTGTAGACAACACCTGGCGCCGTGGTCACCAGATCAAGATTGTACTCTCGCTCCAGTCTCTCCTGAATGATCTCCAGATGTAACAGTCCCAGGAAGCCGCAGCGGAAACCGAATCCCAATGCCACGGAAGTCTCTGGTTCATAAAACAGGGATGCATCATTGAGCTGTAATTTTTCCAAAGCATCTCTCAGATCCGGATATTTGGAACCATCCGCAGGATACAGGCCACAGTACACCATGGACTGTACCTTTTTATATCCGGGCAGAGGCTCCACACAGGGATGATCATCATCTGTCACCGTATCACCTACGGCCGTATCTTTTACATTTTTAATAGATGCTGTGATGTAACCTACCATTCCTGCGGAAAGTTCGTCACAAGGGATAAACTGTCCTGCACCGAAATAGCCGACTTCCACCACTTCTTCTTTTGCGCCGGTTGCCATCATGCGGATCATGGTTCCTTTTTTCACAGTACCTTCCATCACACGGCAAAAAATGATAACGCCTTTATAGGAATCATATACAGAATCAAAAATCAATGCCTGCAGGGGATTTGTGGGATCTCCCTTGGGTGCCGGAATCTTTTTCACAATCTGTTCCAGTACTTCTTCGATGCCGATACCATTCTTGGCTGAGATCAACGGTGCATCCTGCGCTTCGATACCGATGACATCCTCAATCTCTTCAATGACTCTCTGGGGATCTGCGCTGGGCAGATCAATTTTATTGATAACCGGAAATACATCCAGATCATGATCCAATGCCAGATACACATTGGCCAGAGTCTGCGCCTCAATACCCTGTGCCGCATCCACTACCAGAATCGCTCCGTCACAGGCTGCCAGGGATCTGCTTACTTCATAATTAAAGTCTACATGTCCCGGGGTATCGATCAGATTAAAAATATACTCTTCTCCGTCTTGGGCCTTATATACGGTACGCACTGACTGTGCCTTAATTGTAATGCCGCGTTCTCTTTCCAGATCCATATTATCCAGAACCTGTGCCTGCATTTCTCTGCTGGTAAGCAGGCCTGTTTTTTCAATAATGCGGTCTGCCAACGTGGATTTTCCGTGATCTATATGTGCCACAATACAAAAATTGCGGATCTTGCTCTGATCTATTACTGCCATACTAATCTCCATTCCTGACATATTCTTGCATTTAACGATTGTAGCATAAATTCCGCATTCTTGTCTATGTTTTTGCTTCGATTCCTTCTCACGATTCCTTCCCTATTCTCCCTGTAACACCAGATCCAGAATATGTGCCAGAGGGTCGCAGGCATTTTTTGCCTCCTCAAAGGTATTGTTTTGCGCCCCCAGTTCCACTAACAGGGTTCTCGGACGCAGATGCATATTATATCGGTATCCTTTCAGATAAATCCTTCGTGTCAGCCCCGGATAATACTCTGCGGCTTTCAACTGCATCTGAAAAGAAAATGCCAGATTTGCCTCCTGATTTTCATTATAAAGGTAATCAATATCTCCTGTTTTCCGGGTACGGCTGAGTCCGTTAAAGAACATAAATTTTGCAGTGGGTCTGCCCTCCAGTTCCGTGACCAGTCTGGTTCCCTCCGCCACTTCGTCCCTATGTAAATCTATGATCACCTGTATGGAAGGATGTTCCGCCAGAATCTGTTCCACTGCAGGAAGCGCCTTGGAATACGCATTGTCTCTGGTTTCGACATCATATTCCCCGGTATGGTGCAGCACATGATATCCATATTGTTCTGTCAGTACCTTCGTCAGGTACTCCCCCACACCTACTATGCCGGTGCTACTGTCTCCCGGCACAGAATCCGCATAGGTTTCCTGGGAATGGGTATGGTAGATCAGAATCTGGGGAGCTTCCTCTTCCTTTGCAAGCGTCATATCCATCCCCGTGAGCTTCGTAATATCCAACTGATCACTCCCTGCCATAGTGTTAGCATCTATGGCATAGAAATTACGGACCAGAGTCTCATAATCCGTCAACTGTGTAAGATCGACCTGTACCTGTTGTGCCGCAGGGATAAATCCCACCATTGCAGCCGCCGGGATCTCCTGCATAGCGTTGTTGTCCGTTGTCTGCTGCGGATCCGGCTCTTCTTTTGGAATGATAATTTCCTCGCTGATCAGATCCTCTGTGGTCAACGTCCGGCAGGTTGTCTCATCCTCGGGACTTTGTGTCGCTTTTTCTTCCACATTTCCATATCCCAAAAGCGGAATGGTTTCCATCATGACCTGTTCCAGCCAAAATGCAGATCCTACAGCTGTTCCTTGTCTGTTTCCGGCATATGCAAATACCGGAAATTCATTTTCTCCGCTGTCCATCATAAAGAAGCCACAGCATGCGGTCATAAGGAGAATCCCGATCCTGTTGCCGATCCCTTTCATGTCTTTTACGGTTCCCACTTCCCTCCGGCACTTTCTCCATTATATATATGCAGTTACGCCCAGTTTTTTTCCATGGCGATATTGATTCCCTCAGATACCATGTAACTGATCCGTTTGATGACAGAATCAATATCTTTTCCTGTCATATACATATTATTTAATTCTGCAAAAGCCATTCTGTGCTGCCCCATATATTTCACGGCATCAAACTCTTTTTCACCGCTCATCAGTTTTTCCAGTGCATCTCCTACAATGGTGGCTGCATCCACCACCGTAGGGATTCCTATAGCGATCACCGGGACTCCCAGCGTTTCTTCTGTTAGTGCATTCCGATGATTTCCCACACCTGATCCCGGCTGGATTCCCGTATTGGTAATCTGGATTGTCCGGTTCAGCCGCTTCGTACTGCGTGCCGCCAATGCATCTACCACAATGAGGGCATCCGGTTCGGTTTCCTTCACCACACCACTTATGATTTCCGCAGTCTCCATGCCGGTTTTAGCCATCACTCCGGGTTCGATGCTGCTGACCAGATTCATCCTGGTACAATTATAAGCGGCCTTGCCATAAGTCCTGACCACATGTCTGGTGATCAGCAGATTATCCACCACCTGCGGTCCCAAAGCATCAGCTGTCACCTCTCTGTTTCCCAGTCCCACCACCAGTATCGACAATTCCTCCGGTTGCTCCGGCATCATTTTCAGAAGTTCTTCCGCCAAAGCTTCCGAAATCTCCCGATGATAATCATCATCCGGTTCCACCATGGCCGGTGCTTCCATGGTTACATAGACACCCATTGGTTTTCCCAACATTTTTTCCGCATTTTTCGTATCGATTGTGACCTTGGTAATGCGAATGTCGGTCTCTTCCTCATAATGCTCCTCTACCAACACCCCTCTCAGCTTACTTTCTTCCTCGTTAACACTTTCCCTCGCCTCCAGGGCCAGGTCTGTTCTGATTTGAAAAGTCTCCATTTTTCACCCTCTGACTGTTTCCTGATCCATAACGTTTTGCGCATTGTTTTGTATAATATTTTTGAGTAACTATTCAGAACCGCATTTGCGAAATCGCTGCTATGCAGCTTTCCTTTTGCTCATGTGGTTACTTCGCCCTAGTATAACAGTTTTAAATTAACTACCCCATATCACTTGC
>ULXU01067629.1_pt1 | contig 19252 bp, 19 predicted proteins | sample 1961521 | NCBI WGS metagenome assembly ULXU01 (sample SAMEA4835845, study PRJEB28245) | human gut metagenome | biome: gut microbiome; material: fecal sample | place: Denmark | collected 2008
TGACGAAGAGTTAATCGAGTTAGTAGAGATGGAAGTAACAGAGCAGTTAGAGGAGTATGATTTCCATGATTGCCCAATCATCAAAGGTTCTGCATTAAAAGCTCTTGAAGATCCAAACGGCGAGTGGGGCGACAAGATCATGGAGTTAATGGACACAGTTGATGAGTTCATCCCAGATCCACAGCGTGCTACAGATCAGCCATTCTTAATGCCAATCGAGGATATCTTCACAATCACAGGACGTGGTACTGTTGCTACTGGTAGAGTAGAGCGTGGAGTTCTTCATGTAAATGAGGAAGTTGAAATCGTTGGTATCAAAGAGGAAGTTAAGAAGACTGTTGTAACAGGAATCGAAATGTTCCGTAAATTATTAGACGAGGCTCAGGCTGGTGATAACATCGGTGCATTACTTCGTGGTATCCAGAGAACTGAAATCGAAAGAGGACAGGTTCTTGCAAAACCAGGTACAGTAACATGCCATACAAAATTCACAGCTCAGGTTTACGTTTTAACAAAAGACGAGGGTGGTCGTCATACACCTTTCTTCAATAACTATCGTCCACAGTTCTACTTCAGAACAACAGACGTAACAGGTGTTATCGAGTTACCAGCTGGTACAGAAATGTGCATGCCTGGAGATAACGTAGAAATGACAATCGAACTGATTCACCCAATCGCTATGGAGCAGGGTCTTACATTCGCTATCCGTGAAGGTGGTAGAACAGTAGGTTCAGGACGTGTTGCTTCTATTATCGAGTAATTAAATACTTTTTGAGTATTAATTGACTTAATTGGCTCAGCCCTTTGTTTACAAGGGGTTGAGCCTTTTTACGTGCGTCGGTTGAAGCCGACGCATGGGCTTAAGTCATCTTCGTGGACTTGCTGTGGGCTCATTTTATCCTTTGGACTTACGACTTTGAACCTTGTGTCCTGTGTTTTGGGTTTTTTTGATGAGTCTGCTGGGGCAGTTACATCGGATGGTACCATATCTTTCAGGTGCTGGTTTTGCATCATATCCACTACTTCCTGATGCTTGTTGGAATACAGGTGGGAGTAGGTGCTTAAGGTAGTCTGTACCTTTTCGTGTCCTAATCGTTCTGATATGAGCAGTGGTGTACAGCCTAAGTTAATAAGATAGCTGGCGTGGGAGTGGCGGATGTCGTGGATACAAGTCCTTTTCACTCCGCTTTTCTTGCAAGCCCTTTCCATCGTATTATTGATATAAGATTTTGTGAAGGGGAAGACTCTGTCCGTATATTTCAAATCATAAAGCTTTGAAATATAGTCTTTGACTTTGTTCATTACAAAGTCCGGTATGATAATGTTCCGGATGCTCTTCGTTGTTTTGGATGATGTAACTGCATCCTGCTATTTAATCCGCTGAAGAGTTTTGCTGATGTCGAGGGTGTTCTTCTTGAAATCAAAGTCTTTCGGTGTCAAAGCAAGGAATTATCCAAAACGGATAATAGATAGATATGAGTTGTTTCTAGAAAATGAATCTGTTAAATCAATGATTATTGAATATGTAGTATCAGATTTTTATATCTTTCTCATTTTGTTTATCTCTCATGAATTTTATTTGCCAGAATTACTGGAAAGAAATATTGATGATATGAAAGCGTTTTGGTATGTCTCCGATGGGAACGAGAAAACGACGAAGAAAATATTTAGTAATCTTTTTAGAATGATTTATACGGAAAATAAGTCGGATGTACAGATAGAAGTTGAGGTTAATCTGATGTATGATAGACTTGAAAAAATGGTTAAGAAAAAGCAAAAAAGAAAGATATGTCAGATTAGCAAGAGAGTCACAAGCAAACTATGAGGCTAATATGTAAGAAGAGGAAATCTGTAAAACAATACAAAGGGATATCATTTAAAAGATTAGAGAGAAGATTGCTCCTATTTTAGTAGAAAATGATGATAAGAATGGTGTATTAAAAATAAATTTGCTGAATTTATCGGATTGCACGGAGTCGATAGGACAAAGGAGTACAGATGGGTTTCACTTTCATATGGATGGAATGTTTTTGTATGGTATTGAAAGATTTTTGTTAAATAGAAAAGCTTTTGAAATAAAGAATAGGTCTGATGACTTTGAAGATGACAAGGAATTCATGAAATACCTGTCTGTTAATGATCAGCATTTGCTTCTTGGGTCGCAATTCATCTTAAAAAACAGAGACTATAAGATGAGTACCGATTATAAAACGTTTTTGAATGAGTATAAGACAATATATACAGTCGCTGTACGCGAAGGAATTGCTTTGAAAGGAGGGGTCAATACAGGTATGTTTGCATGATGTTAATGTTTCGATTCATTCGCCAAGTATAAAGGAAGCAAATGTGGAATATGACAAAGAAACAGGAAAATCTAATTATTCCATTATGAGCGGACTGCCAATTAACTTTGAAGAAGATGAACTTCGAGAGTTTCTTTATAATCATCGCAAAGTCATCAATGTAACGGAAAAATTATCTATACAAGTAAATGAGAAGCTCGTTGGAACTATTTTTACTGGGAGAAAACGAATATAGATTTGCAAGGAACCGGTTTAAGGCCGGTTCCTTTTTGCGTGACAACCTTGCATAAAAAGAAATACGAACAAAAATAATAAAATTGATAACAAAAATAAACAGTACAATAACAATAACATTGACTTTGATAACAAAAATAGATATAATGAGAGCGAAAAGGAAAGGTGAAAACATGTATACAGAGATAGTTAAGATTATTGAAGGTGGATTACAAGGAGATAAGGAAAAAGTTCAGAATTATGCAAATGTACTTGCGAACAATTTAGAGAAGGAGGGTGAAGTATCTCTTTCGAAAAAGATTAGAGGGATAGTTGAGAATCGAAGAAAAGGATTGACGTCATTGGATAGTTTTGCTACCAAGCCAGTTGATACAGAAAGTAGAATGGAGATAGTTCGAATTACAACACCGCAAATAAAGAAAGAAACTATTATTTTAAGTAAATATGTTGAGGATGAAATACAAGCATTTATTGATTTTTACGAGAATAGGGATAATTTACTTAAAGCAGGTATCGAGGTCTCTAATTCTTTGCTATTATATGGACCGCCTGGATGTGGAAAGACCACGGTTGCTCAATATATTTCGACAATAACAGGATTGCCTTTGGTGACGGCAAGACTTGATGGATTAATTTCTTCCTTGCTAGGAAGTACTGCTAAAAATATACGTAAAATTTTTGATTATGTATCAAAGAGAGAATGCATCTTATTTCTGGATGAATTTGATGTTATTGCTAAATTAAGAGATGATAAGAATGAATTAGGTGAGTTAAAACGTGTAGTTAATAGTCTTATTCAAAATATTGACGAGTTAAGTAGTGATAGTATTTTAATTGCAGCTACAAATCATCATGAGTTATTAGATCCTGCTATATGGAGGCGGTTTTCTAAAGTGATTACATTGGAAAAGCCACAGACAGAAGAGGTGGGTAGATTGTTGGAATTGTATTTGTCGAACTATCATAATAGCATAGTAGATAATGCGAAAAGAATGGAACAGTTAGAGTTGGCTCTTAAAGGATTTAGCCATTCAGATGTAAAAACAACTATAAATAATGCAATCAAAGAAGCTATAATAAAAAGAAAGGCTGTATTGAATAGTTGTGATGTACTAAAAGAGATATACTTTCATCAATATCATAATATTGAAAATGAAGACCAGTTTATACGATTCTTATTAAAATATGGAGCAACACACAGGGAAATCAATGAAGGTATGGATATACCGCTTAGAAAAATTCAAAGCATATCCAAGGAAATTAAGGAGGAATAGCATATGGATACAGATAAATTGCCAATTAAATTTTTTGCACCGAGAGAGATTGATGAACTGCGAATAGAGGGGAATGGAAACTCTGAAAAACCTAAATGGGTTTTGGAAGGGGATGCTTTGGTGAAAAGGGCAGAAATTCTCCAAGCTTCGTTGAGTGATATAGAAACAATAATGATTGAAAGAAAACAGAGTGCATCACCGGTACCATTTTCTTTTATTGCTAAAATACAAGAAGATGCTACAGCGAAATCAAAACGTAAGGATATAACCAATTTTTTTCAAGTGAAGGATAATAGTAGCGTAATAGGTGTGGCAGATGTAAATGAGCTTATTGTTTGTTTGGATTCGGTGGATGAGCTTCGACAAATTTCAGGAAAGCTAAGAGCGTATGAGAAAAATGATTATGCTATTTCCTGTATAGAGGGATTTGCAGAATTTGAACCAAGCGTAATGGCAACTGATGAAGTCTGTAATTACAAAGTCAAATTGGTGGATTATCAGGATTTTGAACAGAATTTAGCTATGCGTAGAATGTTTGAGCATACTTTGGAACGTAATAAGATTGAATACAAGAAAACCACTTATTCAGAACAATTCTATGTGTATAATATGAAAATGGTTAATACTGACATGTTAGAGCAATTGAAGAAAGAAGAAATTTTTAATGCACTTTTTTCAGTGGAGCCAATGCCAAAATATACTGTATCATTGGATTTTGTAGATGACGACCAAGAGGTTCCTGTTAAAATTCCAGAGAATGGTAAAAATTATTTGACTATTGGCATACTAGATAATGGTATAGCATCTATTCCTAATTTAAAACCTTGGATGGAGATGGATAGATGGTCTCCATATCCCAATGATAGTATAAACCCTACACATGGAACGTTTGTTGCAGGAGTTGCTTTATATGGTGATGAATGTGAAGGGAAGAATTGGGTCGGGCACAAGGGTATAAAACTTTTTGATGCTGCAATATTTCCAGATACCACAAAAGAGGGCTTGGACGAGGATGAACTTATCGCAAATATTAAAGAAGCAGTTGCACTTTATCACGAAAAGGTAAAAGTGTGGAATTTGTCGGTTAGTATCACACGTCCAGTTGTAGACACTAAATTTTCTGATTTTGCAATTGCTTTAGATTCTATACAAGATAAATACAATGTTCTTATTTGTAAATCTGCTGGAAATTGCAGGAATTTTGAAAACAATTATCCGAAGGGAAGAATTCATGAAGGTGCTGACTCTGTTCGTTCTTTGGTAGTAGGTTCTGTTGCACACGATAAAGGGCAATATGATTATGCGGAATATAATGATCCATCACCTTTTTCAAGGGTGGGTCCAGGACCGGAATATATAATTAAACCAGAAGTTTCTCATTATGGTGGAAATGCAGGTGTGACTCCAAGCGGGGAAACAGTTACTACTGGAGTGAAATCATTCTCGAAAGATGGGAAAATGGCTACTGGGGTCGGAACAAGTTTTTCAACACCGAGAGTAACGGCATTGGCTGCAGGAATACAGCAGGAATTAAGCGAAGAATTTGACCCGTTATTAATAAAGGCACTTATCACACACTCGGCATCATATCCAAAAGAAATGACAGTACCTGTTACAGAGAGAGCGAAACAGGTTGGATTCGGAATACCTAAAAATGTGCCAGATATTATATATAATTCACCTTATGAAGCAACATTGATATTAAGAGATAGTTTGGCCAAGGGCGATAAAATTGATATAATGGATTTCCCTATGCCACAATGTTTGCTTAAGGATGGATATTATACGGGACAGATTATAGCAACATTGGTGTATGATCCGGTTTTGGATCCATCACAGGGAATAGAATATTGTCAATCTAATATTGATGTTAAGTTTGGTTCGTATGATACAAAAGAAGAGAGGGATACTTCAAAGCGTCATATACTTAATCCAGTTGGGAGAAAAGGTTCGCAGAATTTATTGTTGGGTACGGTGTATAGCAAAAACAAAATGAAAGAAAAGAGTAGTGAATTTGCATTAAAAGAACGTTTACTAATTCAGTATGCAGATAAATACTATCCTGTAAAGAAATATGCAGTGGATTTGTCGGAGTTAATGGAAAAAAAGAAAATTGAGTATCTGTCACCAGATAAAAAATGGTTTTTATTTTTACAGGGTGTATATAGAGATCATATTGAGAGAATGGCACAGATAGAGTCATTTGCATTGACTCAAGAGTTTTGTTTGATTTTAACAATCAGAGATCCAAATCAAAAAGAACATGTATATGATGAGGTGACGCAAAAGTTAGATGAGTATAACTTCTGGCACTCAAATATAAGAGTTGCTACAGATGTTAATATTCCGCTGTAACTTTAGGACTGTGCAAATCAATACTATATGCTTTGCACAGTTAGAATAATAGTTTTGTACGACGAGGAGAAATTATGAATAATAATACGATACAGAATAACGGAAATCAGTATTTTCAAGAAAATAATTTTTATGGTTCAAATTATGTGCATTACAAGACGGAGGATTGTATTGCATCTGTTCAAAAGGTTGGAAAACTTTCTTGGGCTGTTATTGCAGCAATTCTTGGGATGATTGCTGATATTATTACAATAGCAATTGGATTACAAGAATTAAAGGCAGATGGTTTGTGTAATATGATATCTACATATAAGTTGCATATTTACATAGCAATTGTGGGAGTCATATTTATAGTGGTTGCCTGGTTGCTGAGAACAATATTTGAGTTGTTACGTGACAGGTCATCAGCAAAATATGTATTAAAAAGAAACGAGATATATAAAGTAATCCCAAAGAAGTGCCCTATTTGCGGAGGTACATGTAATGGAAAATTAAAAGTGGTGTTGTCGGAGAAGGGAACATATTGTGTGTGTCACAGAGATAAGACGCACAAGTGGAAAATAGAATACAATGATGTTATGAATATGATAAAATAAGTGATAATATATATGTATATATGCATAGGATGTTGAATTTTCATAAAGGGATGACTGATAAACTCATCCCTTTATAAGAAAGTTAATTAAAACACTTCCAAACTATCCTACGCATCCACCCATGCCTATATCTCACCATCAAGAGCAAGCCGGGCATATCCCAGCGGATTATCAATTGCCAGTGCGTTAAAGTATCGCTGAGAATTAGGCGTAGTCCCTATCCCAGATTCAGCCTGATTACAGTCGATCCGTAGGATGTAGCCGTTATAGTGGTTAATGTCGATGCTGTTATGCGTCGGGTTGTATTCTGCGTGTATCAATTTTAGTGTTATTAGTCCTTTCATTTGAATTGGAGGTAAAAAGCCCATGGGCTTATTTTAGACTTGAAAAACTTTTGAAATAGATACAATAATCACAAAACGTATCATTATATAAAATAAAATATTACTAGGAATATTCCAAATAATACAATTCGTGATATTAACAGTCGTGTTGCTACAATCATCGAGTAATCATAACTGATTATAGATATATGCAATAAAATCAAGGCTTCCGCGAGTTTTCTCGGGAGCCTTTTTTACATTGTAAAAGTATGTTATAATAAATCAAAATAAAAAGCTCTTCGGTATCAAAACGGTGTTATCATAAAAAGAATGGTTACTTTCTTCCGAAATTTATAAAAAAATTATTGTGGAGATTTGAAATCATTTAATTTCGTAGATAGAACAGACGTAAAAGAAACCTTACTACACAGGAGGACAACCATGGTAAAACAAGACTACCTTATGCGTCTCATTCATGAAATGGTACGCACAATTATGAAACTGATTTTTAATATTGATGAAAAGACCGTAGACATAGAGCAGGAGTTAAAGGAAACATCAGACCTCTATGGACGGTTGCTGAAGTTGGCGGATGCGGGCAAAATAAATGAAGCGGAAAATCTGTTGTATGAGCAGTTAGAGAATGGGCAGGTAGAAGATTTGAAGGCAGCACTTGGGTTTTATGACCACTTGAATGATTATACAGAAGAATTTTTGGAAAAAGCCGATTATTCAAGAGAGGAAATAAAGAGTGGTCTGGTCAGTGTTTTGAAAATGTATGGCTATGAAGGCATGACCGGATTGCTGATGTAAACCGGGTGCAGAAGCGAGGCAGGAATCCCTGCCTATCTTCTTGCACAACCGGAGAAAGCGTGCTAAGATAAAATAAATAAAACGTAAGCAGGAAAGAAAATGAAGCAATGGAAAACAAGACTGGCAATCTGCTTATGTTTATTACTGGCAGCACCGACAGTTATCAGTGCACTTCCGGTGAATAAATTAGAGGCAGAAGCTGCAAGTGGCACAAGTACGAATGTCTATGGATATTACACAGACATACAGGTAGAGCAGGGCATGACTTTCAACATGGGAGATTTGTTCCAGTATTCTCAGTATAAGAATAATAAAGAGATCAAGGGCGGATATCTCTCAGACCTCTCTAGTGGAGTATCCTATAAGAGCAGTAATAAAAATGTGATCACGGTCAGCTCTAAGGGTGACATTACCGTAAAGAAGACCGGTAAGGCAGTCATTACTACAAAGTACAAAGGAATTCCTGTTAGTACAACGATCACAGCAGTAAAGAAAAACGGTCTGAAATCAAATAAATACAGCAGTCTGCGTTCAAAAGCAAAGAATGTTGCAAAAGTATATGGTAATGGTATTACATCAAAGAACCGTTATAAATTAGCACAGGCAGTTATGACATGCCAGAATGCTCGTTGGGCTGTCACAGGGGAATATATCAGTCAGACAGGATTTGTTTCTTATTACTCCGTACAGACCGGAAGTGCTCATCGTTTAGTTGCACCGGAAATGATAAAGGCAGCAAAGATCAGTTCAAAACTCAGTGAGTATGCCTATAACAATAATCCGGTTGGAACAAAAGCAAGTAAGAACTTTAAGATTACAAGTGTGACTGCAAAGAAAAACAGTGAAACACTTACGATCAAAACAAATAAAAAACTGAATGCTACACAGGTATTTGCAATTAAGTATATCTATATCAATGACACCTATCTTCAGAATGATAAAAAAGCAGTGTTTAATGTATATGTCAAAGATACAAAGACAGGACATTACTATCGTGGTACAGCATATGCAAAACAGGGCAGCAATCAGATCAGCGTAAGAATGGATTACCTCAAGCTGAAATCAAATACAAAATATCAGGTATATTACATGGTCAATGACAAAGGCTGGGCACAGGGAAAGACATTTACAGCAAAATAAAATATAAGAAAAGGGGCTGTGTAAACAGCCTTTTTTCTATATACAGGCGTGGAAAAGAAGATGAGTAAAAAGACAGGAACAAAAAAGAAACAAACCAAACAGAAAGAAAAACAACAGGGATTTAACGATTTACTGATACCAATGTTACTGATCCTTTGTATTATGCCGTTTATTGTAAGACTGGCACTCTATTCCTGCGGATATGCAAAATATCCGTGGTATTCGGATGAGGATGTGATTATGGATCTGTACAGTTATTACCGTTGTTATTTTTTTGAAGTAGTTGCAATTTTTACGGCGGCGGTACTGGCATTTCGGATCGGACTGTTTCCGGAAAACAGAAAAAAAATGAAAATATTTATCCCATTGGCAGTGTATGCGGGAATGATACTGCTTTCGACCCTGCTATCCGTAAATATGGGAGCGTCATTTACCGGAAATTTTTATCAGTTCCAGGGCGTACTGGTTCTGTTGGGATATCTGGTATTTTGTCTGTATGCCTATCAGGTAATGGAGCAGGAAAAAGACTATAAAACCATCTGGTATGGGATCGTAGCAGCATTCATAGTCATGGCGGTGCTTGGAATATTTCAGATAGCAAAAAAAGATCTGTTGGATTTTGCATGGATGCAGCGGTTGGTGATGTCCAAAGAACAGTTTGCAGAGTATGGCGGCACGTTAGAGACTATTTTTAGCGGAAACAACGTGTTCTTAAGTCTGTATAATCCGAACTATGCAGGTGTATTTCTGACCATGTTCGCACCGGTTTTTGCAGTGATGTGCAGCAGCGAAAAAGAGAAAAAGAAGAAGATTTTCTACGGGATATTGTGTGCAGGATGTCTGATCCTGATCTGGTTTACCTACTCCCGCTCCACATTTTTTGCATTGCTTGTGGCATTAGTCGTAGGATGTATCCTTTCTAAGGAGAAGATCGGGAAACTGATGAAATATATTTTGCCGGGAATCCTTATTTTAGCGGTAGTATTTGTAGGAATTGACAAAATCAATGATTTTCACTATCTGTCCAGATGGAAGGAAGATACACCAAAGACGAAGTTAGAGCGCATGATCACATCCAAAGACGGAGTGGAGCATTGCTATGATGGAAAGGAATATCTCATCACCTTAGAGGATAAAAAAGCGAAAATTTACGATAAAAAAGGCAGAGAAACAGACATCAAAAAGGTAGACCATTCTGCGAAAATGGCAATAGCAGAGTATGACGAAGAAAAATACATCGACGTATATCTCTGTAACCAGACGTTTACGTTTGGAAAAAACAGCAAGGGATATTATTACCGGACAGAGAACGGAAAAGAGACACAGCTTACCGACATTTCAAAAGTCGATGCGGGTGGCAAAGAATATTTAGGTTCGGGACGAATTTATATTTGGAGTAGAACCCTGCCAATCTTAAAAAAATATATCGTTGCAGGAAGCGGACCGGATACATTTGCAGAAGTATTTCCACAGAACGACTATGTTGGAAAGGCAATTTATGCTAACAATCCGGCACGGGTGATTGAGAAACCGCATAATGACTACCTGATGCAGTGGGTACAGAATGGATTCTTAGCACTTGTGGCAATGATAGCATTTTATGTACTCCTGTTAAAAAATGTGGAACGTTTTATTACAAACGTGAGCTGTCAGACATGAAGACACGACTGGGACTGGGGTGTTATCTGGGATGTATCTGTTATATGGCAGGCAGTCTGTTTAATGACAGTACACTGTATACAACACCGGTATTCTGGATTTTTGCCGGAATCGCACTAGCGTCAGCATATGAGGTGGAAAAATAAAACCAAGAATCAAACAAGGGGATATCAGCATGAAGACTTCGGAAGAATTACGCAATCTGTTAAACAGGATCGACCATAAAGGTTATCCGGCATACAAAGATACAAAAGGGCAGTATCAGTTTGGAACCTATGTGCTGTCCATTGACCATGTGCAGGGAGATCCGTTTGCGTCTCCTTCCAAGGTCAGTGTTCACATCGACGGAAAACAGGCGGGATTTGATGCCTGTTTGTATGACATAACCTTCAAACGGATTGCACTGCAGGATCATCTGTTACGAAAAATTGCGACAAATATCAGGGAATATTCCTTTAAGGCAAAGGGTTCCGGGAAGAGTGGACTGATCTCTGTTACCCGGCCGGGACAGGAAATCTTAAATCGCAGTGCATGTGTCATTCAGCCGAAAAACGGAGATCTGGTGGTACGGATGGAGATCGGATTTCCGGCAAACGGAAGAACCATCAATGCGAGAGAATTAGAAAAGATTTTATTCGATTTTCTGCCGGTATGCATCAAAAAGACAATGTATCAAAGATCATACCGGAAAGAAGAGTTAGAGCAGGTGGTAGATCTAGCCATAGATCAGAATTATATCCGGGAAGAACTGAAAAAAAGAGGTCTGGTGGCATTTGTAGCCAATGGAGCGGTTCTTCCGAGAAAATCCGGAGTTTCCATGCAGCCGATGAAGGATGCCGTTTCTTTTGTGTCGCCAAAATCCATGGAAGTGACGATGGAACTGCCACATCATGGAACTATCAAAGGAATGGGGATCAAAAAAGGAATTACTCTGATCGTCGGGGGTGGATATCATGGAAAGTCCACACTGTTAAAGGCATTGGAGTCAGGGGTATATAACCATATTGCCGGGGATGGACGGGAGTATGTGATCACGGACGACAGCGCAGTCAAACTGCGGGCAGAAGATGGACGGAGTATTCAAAAAGCAGATATTTCCATGTTTATTCAGAATCTTCCGAATGGAAAAAATACAACGGAATTTTATACGGAGGATGCCAGTGGAAGCACCTCGCAGGCGGCAAATACCGTAGAAGCAATGGAGGCGGGATCAACCCTGTTTTTGATCGATGAAGACACCAGTGCTACGAATTTTATGATCCGGGATGAACTGATGCAACGAGTGGTCAATCGGGAAGAAGAGCCGATCATCCCATTTATTGACCGTGTAAGCGAACTCTATGAAAGAGAGGGGATTTCCACGATTTTAGTCGCCGGAAGTTCCGGCTCCTATTTTCACAAGGCAGATACGGTGATTCAGATGAAACAATATCTTCCGGTGGAAATTACGGATTTTGTAAAAAAAGAGGCAGAGCAGTTTCCATTGGTATTAGAGCATATTGCAGAGGCAAAGCTGCCATCGTTTGAACGGATTGTGAAGCGGGACGTTGCTTTTCAAAAAGAGAATCGCATCAAAATGAAGGCATTGGGAAAAGAAGCAGTTTCCGTTAATCGTGAAGAGGTGGATCTGCGTCTGGTCGAACAACTTACAGACCATGAACAGTTAGAAGCGTTAGTGCAGATCTTAAAATATATGAAGCTGCATATGTTTGACGGAAAACGCACGCTGCAGGAAGCAGTGGAGGAACTGTATACAGCTATGCAGAAAAAAGAATTTGCAGCATTTTGCACGGGAGGTATACCGGGAAATCTTGCACTTCCGAGAAAACAGGAAATCTATGCGGTGCTAAACCGCTGTAGAGGATTGTTAAAGATCGAATAAGAATCATATGAACATAGGTAAGATTATATTAGGAATTCAGGTGAAGAAATTTTGAAACCAAAAGTAAAAGCACAAAAGCTGGATATGTTGAATGGTCCGATATGGAATAAGCTGCCGCAGTATGCACTGCCGGTTGCGGCAACCGGAATTTTGGAACAGTTGTTTAATGCATCGGACATTGCCATTGTCGGAAATTTTACAGGAGAAAGCCGGACGGCAGCAGTTGTAGCAATCGGTGCAAACAGTCCGATTATCGGTTTGATTCTGAATCTTTTTATTGGAATTGCATTAGGAGCCAATGTCATCATTGCGAATGCAGTCGGACAAAAGGATGAGGATGCCATTCACAAAGCGGTTCACACATCGATACTTGTGGCAGTCATAGGTGGAGTGTTTGTGGCAATTCTTCTGTACAATTTTGAAGCGGCAATTTTCAGAAGCATTGGAGAGACCAAGGTGCCGTTAATGGCACCTTGCTGTTTCAGGTGTACTGAATGTTCTGTTAAATCTGTTTTTTGTAATTGTATTCAAAATGACGGTAAACGGAGTAGCAATAGCGACGGTGATTGCAAATGTTGTAAGTTCAGCAATTTTATGCTTCAAATTGATGAAATCGGATAAAGTGGTTCGTCTGGACATAAAAGAGTTGAAATTTGATAAAAATATCTTTGTAAAAATTATGCAAATCGGTCTGCCGGCAGGTGTTCAGAGTGCAGTGTTTGCCATAGCAAATATTGTGATCCAGTCTGCAATTAACAGTCTGGGAACGGTTGTCATTGCTGCGTCTAGTGCTGCCTTTAATATTGAAATTTTAGCTTATTATGTCTTGAATTCATTCAGTCAGGCTTGCACCACATTTGTCGGTCAGAACTATGGAGCCGGAGATGTGAAGCGTTGTAAGAAAACACTGATTTTATGTCTGATTGAAGATGCCATTGCGTCGGCATCTGCCATTGTGTTGATTTTAATTTGTGGAAAGTCGCTATTGTCGATATTCAGCAGTGACCCACAGGTTATTGAAATTGGGTATACAAGACTGCTGTTGGTATTTTCGGCATATACCTTTACGATGTTATATGAAAATATATCAGGTTACCTTAGAGGTTTTGGAATTTCACTCGTTCCGGCAATCCTTACCATCATAGGGGTATGCGTGGTCAGAGTTATCTGGATATACACAGTATTCCCGAAAAGCAGAACGTTTTCCACAATTATGATGGCTTATCCAATCAGTCTGTCCGTTACGGCTTTGCTGATGTTTCTTGCACTGATGTTCTATCGGCCATCTAAGAAGTATGCGGCACATGAGGTATAGAAGTGAACATATTTATTAGACCCGAAAAAATGTAAACATCGGGATTGAATTCCAATGCCGTTTGTAATCTCTAAAGATTTTGGGAGGTACGATAAAAATGAGTCATTATAGTATTACTAAAGCAAAGATGGAGGATTTGTCACAAATACTTCAGATTTATGCATATGCCAGAAACTTTATGAAGCAGTCAGGCAATCCCAAGCAGTGGGGGGACAGTTTTCCGCCGGAAAGTCTGCTGGTAAAAGATATTGAAAAAGGGCAGCTTTATGTGATAAAAGATGATACAGGTATTCATGGAGTGTTTGCTTTTATCATTGGAAAAGAGTCGACTTATGAAAAGATAGAACAAGGAGCATGGATTTCTGATACAGAGTATGGAACACTGCATCGTGTTGCCGGAGATGGAACGATTCATGGTATTTTTGATAAGATCGTAGATTTTTGCGGACGGAAAATAGAACATCTGAGAGTAGATACGCATGAACAGAATCGGATTATGCAGCACCTCATCAGCAGAAATGGATTCCAAAAGTGTGGGATCATACATGTTTTAGATGGAACACCCCGAATTGCTTATGAGAGGCTAAAAGAATAATGTTACATATACAAAAACCACAGCAGGATATTACGGTGCAGTTAGAACAGGGAAAAATCCTTCCACTGGTCTTCCGTCTTACAATACCTGCTGTTATTGCGCAATTAATTACATTTTTATATAACATCGTAGACAGAATGTACGTTGCCAGAATTGATGGCTCCGGAATGGATGCATTGGCAGCGTTGGGAATCGTTTTACCGATTACACTGATTATTCAGGCATTTGCAAATCTCGTTGGACTTGGCGGTTCTCCGCGAGCCGGTATCAAACTGGGTGAAGATAATTGTAAGGAAGCCAATCGCATTTTTAATACGGCATTTTTCATGTTGCTGGTGCTTGGAATCTTGATTGGCATGGTTACTTTTCTGTTTTCTAAACAGATCGTGCTGCTCTTTGGATGTCCACCCAGTGCTGTCGGATTTGCTACTGCCTATTTGAAAATTTATTCCTGTGGTACGCTTTTTGTCATGCTGGCACAGGGATTGAATCCGTTTATACTGACACAGGGATATTCATTTATTGCAATGAGTGCTGTTTTAATCGGTGCAGTCATCAATATTGTATTGGACCCAATTTTTATTTTTACTTTACGGATGGGAGTTCGTGGCTCCGGTCTGGCAACAATTTTCTCGCAGTTTTGTTCCTGCATCTGTATTATTTGCTTTTTCTTCTCTAAGAAAAGTCTGTTTCATTTTTCTGTTAAGGATATGCAGATTTCTTTTGCAAGAATTGCCAATATTGTGTCACTTGGTTTTACTCCGTTTATTATGACACTGACAGAATGTGCCATCCAGATTGTTTTTAATATCAATCTGAATCATGCCACCGGAGGAAATAAGGATTATACGGCTGCATTGACGGTTATGCTCAGTGCATTACAACTGATTTCTCTGCCGTTAAACGGTCTTGGAAATGGAATGCAACCGTTTGTCAGTTACAATTACGGAAAGGGAAATGCAGAGCGTTTAAAGCAGGGCATCCAATATGTGACGGTAATTGCCTTTATTTTTGCGGTATCTATCTGGTCGGTTTCGCTTGCGGTTCCCCAGATGTATGCACATATATTTTCGTCTAGTGAAGCAGTGACGGGCATTGTGAAACATTATACGCCGTTTTTTTTGATGGGTTCCATTATGTTTTTTGTACAGATGACCCTGCAAAATATCAATGTTGCTCTCGGTCAGGCAAAATCTGCCCTGTTACTTGCGGTCATCCGGAAAGTTATTATTTTGATTCCACTCTGTTTTGTGCTGACGCATTTTCTGGGCTTTAAGGGTGTATACATGTCCGAGGGAATTGCCGATCTTGTGGCGGGAATCATTACTGCGATAGTCATATTTAAGACATTTCCAAAAATCTTTCGGGAGCGTGAGATAGAGGTAAAAGAGAAGATGCAAATAAGGTGAAATATAAGAGTAGGATAGACGGAGATATGGTATGAAAAATCATTACATCACATCATTTGTACAAAGTCTGAAGCAGTTACAATTTTAGGATATTGCAAACCGGATTCCAGAAAATCTTTATCCCCTGTCAGCAAAATATCAGCATTGGCATAAATGGCAGCCCGAAGAATGGGACGGTCATTCACATACCAACCCATGATTCGGATAGCTTACAGCTTTGGTAAAGGCCTGGTAAGGAGTTCCCTTATGATTTAATGCGGCAGAAATTAGAATATTAGTATCAATTAGAACGTTCATTAAACCTCACTTTCTGCGCGTACTTCTTTTACTAAGTCCATGACTGCATCCTCGGATGTGAGTTCTGCTTTTGCTGCTTCTCCGGTCATCTGTGCCTGGAGCATCTGCATTGCATAGACTGCGGAATTGATTAGACGGACATTTCCGTTTTCGACAACAAAAGTAACTCTGTCGCCCTTTGAAACCCCCAGAATTTCTCGGATATCTTTTGGAATAGTGATTTGTCCTTTTGACATGACCTTAGCGCTATCTATAAATGTATTAGTTGCCATTAAAACACCTCCATTTTAAAGTATGAAAAGTAGGGAAATTCGTACTTATATTATATGCTGTATCTTTATAATTATCAACTATTTCTACAGCATTATATGAAATTTTATATTTTTTTTATAATAGTATTTGTAAAAATATGAAGCATGTTCGTAATTTTAGTTCAAAAACAAAAGCGGATAGATCCAACACAGGTCCATCCGCTTTAAAATTCATATATTTAAGTTGCTCGCTAGCGATTGTATGTCTATCCTAGCCAAAATATCTCTTCAACAGTCCTGCAAATGCTTTTCCATGTCTAGCCTCATCGCGTGCCATTTCATGCACGGTATCGTGGATAGCATCCAGATTTAATTCCTTTGCACGTTTTGCAAGGTCAAATTTTCCGGCAGTCGCACCGTTTTCAGCGGCAACTCTCAACTCTAAGTTCTTCTTCGTGCTGTCAGTTACGACCTCACCAAGCAGCTCGGCAAATTTTGCGGCATGTTCAGCCTCTTCAAAAGCAGCCTTCTCATAGTACATACCAATTTCAGAATAGCCTTCACGGAAAGCAACTCTTGCCATAGCAAGGTACATACCAACCTCAGAACATTCTCCTTCAAAATTCATTCTTAAATCAGAAATAATATCTTCGCGTACACCCTGTGCAACGCCGAGAACGTGCTCAGCAGCCCAGCTCATTTCACCTTCCTGTTTCTGGAACTTTTCAGCCGGAGCTTTACAGATCGGACAGACATCCGGAGCGGAATCTCCTTCGTGAACATAACCACATACACTACATACATATTTTGCCATAATTTTTTTCCTCAACTTTCTTTTTATATTTTTAGTTTGCCTGCTTTAGCAGGAAATATTCTTTATTAGTAATAGTAATTATTACTGAATTTAATATAACAAAAAGCAGGACGGATGTCAACTACTTTTTGAATTAAATTTTTTTGCACATTCCGGGCATTTTCCAAAGAAGTGTGTAATGTTGCCTTCAACAATGCCATCAAAATTGTGGTTGGCAATCACATTGATATGGTCAATTGACTCCATTTTTAAATCGTAAACGGCACCGCATTCCGTGCAAAAAAAGTGGTAATGGGGGTCGATACATCCGTCAAAACGATCCGGTCCGACACCTGTGGAAATCTTGAGGATTTCTCCGTTTTCCGCTAAAAGAGCCAGATTGCGATATACTGTACCAAGGCTGACATTTGGAAATTCCTCCTTAATGCCCAGATATACTGTTTCCGCGGTAGGGTGATTGGAATGGGTGGCGAGATAAAGCTGAATCGCCTCCCGCTGTTTACTGTGTTTTCTCATAAAAACCTGCTTTCTATGTCAGAACAATATGATAATAGTAATCATAACTAATTACAAATATAATATATAATAAAAAAGAAATCCTGTCAATTCTTTTCAAAAATCCTGCTGCATATATATAGGTAAAAAGCAATTAGGAGGAGCAATGCAGAAACTAAACCGTTTTGTCACCTACATTTATTCTTATCGTGACAGCCAGAGGGATACTAATGTAGGATTTGCAAAGGTGGATTGCAGAGGAGGGATTGTCCGCTTAGAAATACAGATACGAAAAAAAATAAAGGAAACCAAAGAGGCACAGATATGCCTGTTAGCCGGGACACCGGCGCAGCCGGAGGCGATTCCAATCGGAACCATGAAATTTGAAAAAGAAACAGGAATCTATAAGGGTAGATTTCCGGTAAATGAACTGGGCGGAAGCACTTACACCTTTGAGCAGGTGACCGGACTATATATCAAAGGCGAGCGGGAACTGTTTGCAAGCCAGTGGACGCAGGAAGAGATCCGCATAGCGGAGGTCAGAGTATTAACAATAGAAGAGAAACCGGAAGAAAGAACTTCACAGGAGAAACATTTACAGGAAGAAGGAATGCCAAGAGAGCAGATGCAGCAAAGAGGAATACAAAGAGAGCAGATGCAGCAAGGCGGAATAGCAAGAGAACAGATGCAGGGAGAACCGTCCCAAGGGACAGATTTTCAGGAAAAGCATCAACAGCAACGAGAAGTGCCGGAAGAATATCAACAGAAGCAACAGACAACAGAAGCACAACCGGAGACATTACAGACAGAGTCATTGCAGAGACGACAAAGACAGGGAAGACAAAGGAGAGAACAGCCGGAAAGCCCGACACTGCGGGCGACAGAGGCCGAACCGCAGTATGACTGGCGTTATGAATGGGAAAAACTGGATAAAAGTCCCGGAAATGAGCTGGTATTTGGCTTAGCTCTTTGGACCAGAAATAAGGGCAAACCGTAAGTGGTCCTGCCATACGCCCTGAATCCAGGCACTTCCATGGGCAATGCCCTCCTCGGTAAACTCCAGTTTTTTCAAAAGATGTATCGAGGCATTATTGTCAGGATTGACATAGGCCTCAATCCGGTGGAGCTTTAATTCCGTAAAAATAAAGGAGATCAGAAAATGCAAAGCCTCCGTCATATAGCCCATATCACGGTAGGCAGCATCCATCTTATAACCAATGACACAGGATTGGAAAATACCGCGGGAAATACGCTGAATGCTCATCGTACCGATAATGTGGTCAGGATTTCCCTTTTCAAAAAGCCAGAAACGGATCGCTTTTTGCTGCAGCATCATCTGATATTCGCACTGCAAAAGGCTTTTCTGGTAGGGCAGGGTATAAAAATTTTCCGGTTTGCCGCCATCATATTTTTCAAAAGTAGAGCGGTTATTTTTGTGAAATTCCAACGTTTTTCCGGCAAAATCGGAAGAAAGGATCCGAATGTTAAGACGTTCGG
>ULXU01015033.1_pt1 | contig 19099 bp, 19 predicted proteins | sample 1961521 | NCBI WGS metagenome assembly ULXU01 (sample SAMEA4835845, study PRJEB28245) | human gut metagenome | biome: gut microbiome; material: fecal sample | place: Denmark | collected 2008
CGGCGCAAACCGCCGGTAAACCTCAAGCGGCAACGCTTCCAGCGTCGTGCCGGCCGCAATGCAATGGGCCACAAGCTCGCCGGTGATGCGATACGCCGTGCGGAACGGCACGCCTCTCGCGGCCAGGTAATCGGCGCAATCCGTCGCGTTGATGAACCCGGCGGACGCCGCACGGCGCATATTGTCCGTGCGCACGCGCATGGTGGAAAGCATCGGCTCGAACACGGACAGGCACTGCCGCACCGTATCCACGCTGTCGAAGATGGCCTCCTTGTCCTCCTGCATGTCCTTGTTGTAGGCAAGCGGAAGGCCTTTCATCATCGTCAGCAGCGCCATCAGGTCGCCATACGCCCGGCCGGCCTTGCCGCGCACAAGCTCCGCAATGTCGGGGTTCTTCTTCTGCGGCATGATGCTCGACCCGGTGGCATACGCATCGTCCAGCTCCACGAAGCGGAACTCCCAGGAGCACCAGAGCACGATCTCCTCCGAAAAGCGGGACAGATGCATCATCATCACCGCAAGGCAGGCGGCCAGCTCCAGCACAAAATCCCTGTCGGACACGCCGTCCATGCTGTTCTCGCACGCGCCGGAAAGCCCGAGCGCCGCCGCCGTCTGCTGCCGGTCGGTCGAAAACGTCGTCCCGGCGAGCGCGCAACTGCCCAGCGGGGAAACGCGCATGCGCTTTTCGCAGTCGGCCAGCCGGTCCAGGTCGCGCCAGAACATGTTCGCGTATGCCATGAGATGGTGCCCGAATGTGACCGGTTGGGCGCGTTGCAGATGCGTGTAGCCCGGCATGACCGTCTCCGCATGCGCTTCCGCCTGCATGAGTATAGTCCCGAGCAGCCGCCGCGTCAAGCCCCGGATTGCATCCGTTTCCGAAAGCAGGTACAGCCGCAGATCCAGCGCCACCTGGTCGTTGCGGCTGCGCGCCGTATGCAGCTTTTTGCCGGCGTCCCCGATGCGGCGCGTAAGCTCCGCTTCGACGAACATGTGGATGTCCTCCGCCTCGGGATCGATGGCCAGCGCGCCGCTGTCGAGATCCTCCCGGATGCCGGCAAGCCCCTCCGCGATGGCCGCCGCCTCCGCCCCGGTGAGAATGCCCTTGGCGGCGAGCATCGCGGCGTGCGCAAGCGACCCCTCGATATCCTGCCGGTACATCCGCGCGTCAAACGGGATGGACGAGTTGAAATCGTTGACCTCGGCGGACAGTTCCTTCTGAAACCGGCCCGCCCACATCGCCTTCATGCTGTGCCGCGCCTCCCTTTCCTCCAAAGGGGCGCCGACGATACCGGCGCCCCCGTTTGTATGCCTTCGATTATTCCGGCCCGCCGGATCACTTCAGCCCGTATTCGCGCGCAAGCGCGTTCATGCGCAACGACAGTCCGAACAGGTTGATGAAGCCGGCCGCGTCCTTCTGGTCGTATACGTGATCTTCGCCGAACGTCGCCAGCTCTTCAAAATACTGCGAGTAGGGCGAGCTGACGCCTGCGTTGATGAGGTTGCCCTTGTAAAGCTCCAGCTTTACGTCGCCGGTAACGTGCTCCTGCGTCTTGTCCACAAACGCGGAGATGGCCTCGCGCAACGGCGTGAACCACTTGCCAAAGTAGACCAGCTCGGCAAACTGCTCGGCCACCAGCGTCTTGTAATGCAGCGTATCGCGGTCGAGGCAGAGCGTTTCAAGCACCTGATGCGCCCGATACAGGATCGTGCCGCCCGGCGTCTCATACACCCCGCGGGACTTCATGCCCACAAGCCGGTTTTCCACGATATCGACCAGGCCAATGCCGTGCGCGCCGCCGATCTGGTTGAGCTTCTCCACCAGCGCCACGGGCGGGAGCGCCACGCCGTCCACAGCCACCGGCACGCCCTTTTCAAACGAAATGGTCACATACGCCGGCGTGTCCGGCGCCTGCTTGGGCGAAACGCACATCTCGAGAAAGCCCGGCTTCTCATAGAGCGGCTGGTTCTTCGGGTCTTCCAGATCGAGTCCCTCGTGCGAAAGATGCCAGAGGTTCTTATCCTTGGAATAGTTCGTCTCGCGGCTGATCTTGAGCGGGACGTTGTGCGCCTCGGCGTAGTCGATCTCCTCTTCGCGGGACTTGATGCTCCACTCCCGCCACGGCGCGATGATGCCCATCTTCGGCGCAAGCGCCTTGACCGTCAGTTCAAAGCGCACCTGATCGTTGCCCTTGCCCGTGCAGCCGTGGCAGATGGCGTCCGCCCCCTCGGCCTTGGCAATCTCCACGAGCCGCTTGGCGATGACCGGCCGCGCCAGCGCCGTGCCGAGCAGGTATTCCTTTTCATAGACCGCGCCGGCCTTGACCGCCGGATAGATGAAGTCCGTGACGAACTCCTCCTTCAGGTCCTCGATATACAGCTTGGAAGCGCCGGTCTTGAGCGCCTTTTCCTCAAGGCCGTCCAGCTCGCTGCCCTGCCCGACGTCGCCCGAAACGGCTACGACCTCGCACCCGTCATAATTCTCCTTAAGCCACGGGATGATGATGGATGTATCGAGTCCGCCGGAGTAGGCCAGCACAACCTTGTTGATCTTCTTCATGTCCATTCCTCCTAAACCGCGTTCTGCAACGTGTTCTTTAATGTTTATACATGATACGCGCTTTATTTCCGCTTGTCAAGTATATTTATGCAAATATATTGCATTTATTTTCGTAAATTCATCCCCTTGACCGCCCCGGCGCCATTCATTATAATATGAAAAAACGCCGGCGGCCCATTCGCCGCACAGGGAGGCACCATGCACAGCGAAACCAACCACGGCTGCCTGACGACCGAGCGGCTTGTGCTGCGCCCATTCACGCAGGACGATGCGCCGGAGGTCGCGCGCCTGTGCAACAACGAGCGGCTCAACCGGCGCGTGCTGCTCCTGCCGTACCCGTATGAGGAGACGGATGCCCGCGCCTGGATCGGCACGCATGCGGAACGGGCCGCCATGGGACGCGCCTACACCTTTGCCGTCACGGGCAGGACTGTCGGCACGCTGTACGGTTGCATGGGGCTCGAGTGCGATGCAACCAACCGGCGAGCCGAGGCCGGCTACTGGTTCGGGGAGCCGTACTGGGGGCGCGGCTATGCGACCGAGGCGCTCGGCGCGCTGCTCGCATTTGCGTTTACGACCCTCAAGCTCCATCGGGTCACTGCGGAACACTTCGGTTCCAACCCCGCCTCCGGCCGCGTGATGGAAAAGAACGGCATGCAACTTGAGGGCACGCTGCGCGAACACATCCTCAAAAACGGCGTCTTCGAGGACGCGGTCTGCCGCGGCATTCTGAAAAGCGAGTGGCTTTTGCAGGAGAAAGCGGCACGGTAGCCGCGCCGTTCGACCCGTCCGCTTACTGCCGGAGAAGCGCCTCCCACTCGCCCACGATGCGCCGGTCCGAAAAGTAATCGATCTGCATTGCCGCCTGCACGCGCGCCAGCGTGGCGTTCGTCTTTTCGCGCGCCCGCGCCGTGCCTGCGCGCAGGATATCGTACACGCCGTCGATATCCGCCTCCCACTTTGCGCGCGCGGCACGAATGGGGGCCAGCGTCTCCTCCAGCACCTGAATCAGGAATTTTTTACACGTCCCGTCGCCCAGGCCGCCGTGCCGGTAATGCGCCTTCATCTCCTCCAGATTGGCGTATGCGGGCAGATACTCGGCAAACATATCGTCACAGCAGAGCGCATCCAGATATGTGAACACCACATTGCCCTCGATGTGGCCGGGGTCCTCGATCCGCAGATGCTGCGGGTCGGTGAACATCTTGCCGTTGACCTGGCGCTTGACGGTCTTTGCATCGTCGCTGAGATAGATGCAGTTGCCGAGCGACTTGCTCATCTTGGCCTTGCCGTCCACGCCGGGCAGGCGGCGCTGTGTCTCGTTCTCCGGGATCAGCGCCGTGGGCAGCACGAGCGTCTCGCCATAGATGCGGTTGAACTTCTCGACGATCTCGCGCGTCTGCTCGATCATGGGAAGCTGATCCTCGCCGACGGGAACGACCGTCGCGTCAAAGGCGGTGATGTCCGCAGCCTGCGAGACGGGATAGACAAAGAAGCCCACGGGCAGGCCCTCGTCCGCAAATCCGCGCATCTGCATCTCCGCCTTGACGGTGGGGTTGCGCGACACGCGGGCGGTCGTCACAAGATTCATGTAATAAAAGGTAAGCGCATGGAGCGCCGGCAGCGCCGACTGGACGCAGATGGTGGCCTTGTCCGGGTCAATGCCGGCCGACAGATAATCCAGCGCCACCTGGATGATGTTGTCCCGGATCTTGCGGGGGTTGTCCGCATTGTCCGTCAGCGCCTGATCGTCTGCGATGAGAATGTTCACCTCATCGAACAGTCCCGAATTTTGCAGCTCCACCCGGCGTTTGAGCGATCCGACATAATGCCCCAGGTGCAACCGCCCCGTGGGCCGGTCGCCCGTCAGGATGATCTTCTTCTCCGTCGCGTTCCCTTGCTCCCCGTTCACTTTCAAATCCTCCACCATATTATCCGCCTTCCTTTCCGGCGCTTTGTCCAGCCGCTTCTTCGCCGCCCGCCGGCACGCCAATCGCGCTGCTACCGGCTTCCATGCCATATGTAAAAGAGATTCCCTGCGCGCAGGTCCTTCGGCTTACAGGCCGCGTTTGCATAACCGCCACGGCCTTGCCCCCCGTCGTCCCTGCGCTGTCCGGCGCCAAGGCGGCGGAAAAGGGGTTCGGTCAGGCGGGGCCTCGGCCACCCGCATCCATGGCAGAGAAGGGCTTCTTTGAAATCGGCGCCGGCATTCGGCATGCAAGCTTGCAGCGCTGCCATTTGCCGCGAACGCGCATCCAGCATCGTCCGGCCTCGTTTGTCGCAGCCGGCCGCCATTTCCGATCATTCCTCTTCAGCCGGCAAGCCCAACGCCAGCTCCACTCCGCCCATTACAAACGTCGGCGCTTCCCTCCCCGTTCATAAGGGGGCCACTTGTCCCCGGCGGGCGCCGTTCCGGCGGCTTGCTTGCATCCGGCCGCCCTGGGCACCAGTATACCACAGTCCGGGGGAAAGGGGAATAAACGGGGCAAAAAAGAAGGGTTTTTCCCATGCCAAGAAGCTCAGTGAAAAGCCTTCCAGACGAAATCGCATTAAAAAAGAGCAGCCGCCCTGCAGCGGCCGCCCTTTTCCGGTAACCCGCACAAAACGGACAACGAAGGGAATGCGCTCGGATCGCGTTGCCGGCATGTTGTCGCACGGGTGTTAAACATGGCGCTGTACCCCCGCAACGGCAACGTTTTTTCGCTTCGTTGTTCAAAGCTCCACCGTCGAAATTCTCGGTTCAAAGCAACACGCGGGGCGAAGACAGACGATGCGTACGCCTGAAGCCCGCTGCGGGCCAACCTTCATGAATGTCGCAATGACCGAAGTGCCTCCGCCCAGTCCGAGCGGCCCGATGCCGGCTTCGTTCACTCGCCTTGTTATCTCCTGCTCCATCTCCGATTGGCTATCATATCGTCCATCCACCTGCGCCTGAAGCATCAGGGAGCTTGCCTCAAAATGTGATCTGCCGACTCCCACAGCAAGCGTACAGGGCGAGCATCCAAGCTGCGCAACCGCCTCCCTTGCCCAATTCACAATTTTATCCAACACAACTTTCGTGCTGTGTTTGTGAAACACGCGATAAGTCTTTGCCCGGATTGCCGGCCCTCCGCCGAACATGAGGATGTGCAGGCGAAGCACGTTTTCCCTGCAGCGGCGGATTAAAATAGGCGCCGGCTCTACCCCTGCACTGTCAGAATCCAACCCGCCGCTCTGATCGATTCGATATTCAGTACATCGCAAAAATTCATGTGAAGCAATCCGTGCCATTTAATATATGCTTAAAACAAAGCAGCAAAACCGGAAAATTCCGGGTATTCCAACTTTGTGGTGGACGGGCGTTTCATGACGCCCTCTTGCACCCGCTTTTTTTCGTCGCTTTTCCCTGAACTGATGCCGCTTTAAGCCCGAGTGCAAAGACATATCTATATACTTCGGAATACGGCTTATTATAAAATAGTTCTCGTTTAATAGCGTCCAATCCCTTCTCTAAATCGGGTGTTATAGACACCATGATGCGTTTCATTTCAGTAGCCATTGAACTCCCTCCTTTCTTCGGCGTAGTGGTTCACTGAACCTTATGTGCCTATCTGCATAAGTGTCAAGTTCGTTAAAATTAGAAACCCTGAGAGCCAGGTAGGTATTTGCAAATAATTTCACTGCCTCTGCTTCTGTAAATCCCATGGTCAACTGCGTCTCCGGTAGCAATTCCAATAGCTCGATGTTCCCGAGAACAGCTTCCAGGCCAACGGAGATCACTATGTTAGCTCTGGTTTAAACGATCAGTCCATAACTGGTATCCAAGCATCTGTTTTAAAGGCTTGATAACATAAATCAATCTGCTCTCTGCTCGTCTTATGTTCATTAAGCTCCGGTAAAGCACTCATAGAAAAAATAACCACTTTGAGTTGTCTCATCATTCAAATGAAATTGGCCATCAATTACCCTACAGAGCATAAATGAATGCATATCGTAGAAAAACGAATCTGGGTTATTTCTTTTGTGATGATCAAAAAGTCCCACCAAACGATATGGTTCTACAATGAGTCCTGCTTCTTCTAATGTTTCCTTCTTTGTATTCTCTGTTATAGTTTTATTATATTCATACCAGCTCCCGGGCATAGTCCATTTCCCATCATAATCTTTTACCAAAAGGACTTCATCTTTATCATTAAATATCGCAGAGCGTGTGCTCAACTTAGGTGTTTGATACCCTGCATTATCCTCAAAGATCTTTAAAATCTCATCAAAGCTTCCCTTAGATACTACAGATAGCAACTCGGCAGCAATTTCCCGTATTCTTCTATATCGTTCTTTGTCAAACGGCTCTTTTGTATATTGTAGTTTTGCCAAAGATATAGCATGTAGTTCTTTTGTGGCTTCAATGATATGACGTTCACTTCATTTCATTTACACGCCAGTTAAATTGTAATCATGTCATTGCGATTTTCAAACTGTTCCATAATATCAGCAATCTTAAATGAAACTGCTCTATTAATATTCAAAGGTACTTTGCCATGCTCAATTGCTCTGGCAAAAGCAACAAGCTCATAGCGGATGCCTTCGCCATCAAGCTGATAGAAGTATCTTTTATTGTCTGCAGGATTTTCATATCGAACTTCAAAATAATCAGTTTTCCACCAAGGTGCCGGAACATAAATATATCCCTTAGATCCTGATATAATAAGATCCCCTTCAGACTTAAATCTATCTCCTATTTTTACAGATGCAACACCATGGTCATATGTAAAGCTAATTCTTGTGAAATCATCTTGGTTGGGATTTCTAAAGCGAGTTGTGATTTGAGAATTTTTCATCTCTGTTCCCATAATTTGCAAGACCGGCAACATAGCCGTAGGGCCCCATTCGTATATATTTGCCCACTCTCCGTTCTCATTCTCACGTATACTAGTGCATGTTGAATCAACCGATATCACATCACCGATTTTTCCTGCCTTAATTAATAAAAGTAGCCGCTCATAGGCTGTTGCATATGCTGTTTTTATTGCCTCCATCAAAATTAGCCCATTTTTTTCAGCAAATTCAAATAGCTCCTGAAGTCCAGCACGACTTAATGCTATTGGTGATTCGCAGAGCACATGTTTTCCTGCTTCTAAGGCTTGCCTGATATGTTGATAGTGTAAATGAGGAAGCGAACGGATATATACAGCATCAACGTTTTTCAGTATCTCATTCAACTCTGAAGATACAAGACCAATTTCATTTAATGCTTGAGCATTCATTTTTTGTTCATTACTGGTACATAATGCCTCCACGTGAATACCATTAACAAACTTTGATTCATTCCATATTTTATTCAAGAAAGCTGCTTCTCCGACTAGGCCCAACCGCAGAGAGCGCTTCCTTTTCCTTATTTCAGAACTTGATACTCCCTCAGTACGTGGAAGATATACCACTTTACAATACTCGTTAAGGTAATCAAAATACCCCACCCAATCAGAACCAACTGTAAAAATATCGACATCATATTTTCTGATATCATCAATTTTTTGTCCTTCGTACTCTTCTATAATTATCTCATCGGCTATGCCCGTTGCCCTAACAGCCTCTACTCTCTCCATTAAAGATTGTTGGAGATTTATCTTTCCTCGTGTTTTATCATAATCATCAGAAGTTACTCCAACAATCAAATAATCCCCAAGTGCTTTTGCTCTTTCGAGTAGTCTAATATGTCCATAATGAAGTAGATCGTATGATCCGTATGTTATTACTTTAACCATAATATAGATTCCTCACAGCAAGCTACGCTTAAACATATCCTTAAGTGCATTGATTAATGTAGTATTATCATCGTGAGTCAAATACCCAATATGGCCTACACGAAAAATGGTATTTTTCATATCACCTCCATTCGGGCAAATCCAAATACCATATTCGTCCTTCAACGTTTCAAAAATCTTATAAGCATCCGCATTCATGGGATGAACCGGCGTTACACCGTTAGCTGGTGACTCAGAAACAAATTCAAAAGGAAGTTCCTTGATTTTATTCCTAAAATCATCGGCCTGTGCTGCAACACGAGCAATTTCTACATCAGCGCCGCCAGCATTTTCAATTGCCTTGAGTCTTGCGTTTATTTGTCGAAGGATTCCAACCGCTGGAGTAAATGGAGTTTGACCACGCTCCATATTCTTTAAGACATCTGAGAGGTTGAAATACATAGATTTCACTTTTCTACTTGTGACACGTTCTACAGCGCGAGGAGCTAAAACAATGATTGAAATCCCTGGAGGGCAAGCAAGCACCTTCTGTGACCCCGTAATCATAACATCAGCACCACAATGAGCCATATCGAACGGATCAGCAAGAAACGCTGAAACGCAATCACATACATAGAAGATATTGTTCTTCTTACAAAACTCGCCTATCATCTCGGAATCATAAAGGACGCCGGTGGAAGTCTCGTCAATGTTTACAAGTAGACCTGTAAATCCCTGGCCGTCATACTCGTAGAGATGACCCTTGGTCAGTTTCTGTCCGTGATTGAGGTGAAGAACAGTATGAGGTATTTCATGAATCTCGCATAGTTCCACAAAACGGTGGCCAAAACTTCCGCCTTCTATCACCAGAACTTTATCGGAGGCATCGAAACAATTCATCACGACCGCTTCCATAGAACCCGTAGATGAATTGGTCATAAATACTGCTTTGGAGCCTTTCGGAGCTTTGGCATACTTTAGCATTAGCTTCTCGTTCTCCAGCATAACAGCAGAGAACTCCGGTGTTCTAAAATACGGTACCTGCTCTCCCCCAACTGCACAAACTTCTTCACTGCACATTACAGGTCCTACTGTAAAATTTAACATGATATATTCTCCTTATTTTTTATCCCTAAACCTTACGGACTTTACCAAGCAGGTTTAGTAGCATCGTCTTGTAATAATGAAATTCCATTGAACGACCGAAGAACAGACAAACAAAACAGCAGACTATCAATACACTTATAAAACATCCAACAACAAATCCGAAATATCCATTTAGCTGTATGTTTTCGACAATAACTCTTGACATAAAACAACTCAACGCTGTTACTAATGTGTATTTACCAAGTATCGTAAAATAGGCTATTGAGCTTTTCTTAAACGCGTGTTTATACAAAATATAAGGTTCTATCCACAAACTTGTTGATACTGTACTGACAATGGTCCCGATCAAAATCCCAACCAAGCCGATTCTAATTCCCAAAAGAATAGAAGCAACCAGGTTTATTACAGCTTCAGCAATAGCTTTGTATCGGTCATACCAAAACAGTCCATATCCATCTCTAAATGTCCAGGCAGTTCTCCTAATATTATATAAATACAGATTTATAACAATACAAATCAGCACATCATGAGTCAATACTCTTTGTGCTCCAAACATTTTAGAGATTAGCATCTCTATAGATGAATAGAAAGCGGCGCAAACGACACTGATAAAACAGAAGTTCCCAAAGAATAAAGTATGTAGAATGGTCTCTGATTTTTCTTCGTTTTCTGTAGCCCCCAAATTTCCAACGCTGGCAGTTATCGCCGAAAAAAGCTGTGCAATAATCGTATTCAGTGCCGTTGTAACCAACAAGTAATTCGAGTAAATACCAACAACTGCTATTCCGATAATCTTTGATACAAGAATGTTATCAGTAGAGTTTACTACTTGACTGCCAATTTTATGGTACAGCAAGGCCAATGTGTTTTTCTTAATTTCACTTACATCCTTGTTTTCCAGTGGTTTTATATTTTTATCCTTCAAATAAGGATACAGCTTATCTGCTCTGTATGATATAATTATGTTTTGCGATACTGTACAAACAATCATCACTACCAAATACATAATAAAACTCTTTGTTTTCAGCAAAATTAGTATCTGGCTTAGATTCATCAAGCAATAAAATGCATAATGATATATATTTACAATGAAACGCTTCTGATCTGATATAATCAGCGCCCGTTTATAGGAAAAGAAATACGACGAAGCGGAGTTCAGCACGAAGAGAATAAAAATAAGGTATAGCTGATCAACCGATTGCACCTCAGAGGCCTTTAAGAAGAATTTTAAAAAAGGTAGTAAAGCAGTCCCTATCACGGTTATAACAATGCCAATAACCCAGTACACAGTCCTGTATAATTTCATAATGGACTTAAGTTTTTCAACATTGTTTTCAGCTAGGGGCTTATATAGCTTGTAATTTATAGACTCTCCAACCCCCAACTCGGCCAGAGAAAGCAAGCCCACTATACTTGTGCATAGACCGTTGATGCCAACATAAGTGTCCCCAAGCTGTTTCACAAAAATCATCCGCGTGACAAACCCAAAGAGAATAGCAAGTGTTTGTCCAATAAGCGCCGAGGTGATGTTAATAATAGATTTCTTTGTTCGCCCTTGCATCTATTATCTTCCTTTTATTGAAACATTCTGTTGAAATCAGCATCATATATAGGTCTATCACCACTGAAGATAGTATTATATGAGTAATACTCATTTTCACCGATAAAAATGCCAGAAAATATAAGGTATATGAACATTATAGAATAAAGTATACGTTTTACATTTCTACGTTTATTTGGTTCAAATGTTTGAAGCATAGTCGGAATAATAAGGATAATGAACTGATAAAAGTACAACGCCATTCGCTGAACTACCCATATTCTGATCGACGCCAGGTTAATACATAAACCAACAATGAGGAATGATATTTCCAAATATCTGGATTCGCTCAATTCCTTGATCTGCATACGATTCTTGACAATAAGGTAAAGGAGGTAAATATAAATCAAGCTTGTACCAGCAACACCCAATACCAGACGTATCTGATTATTTCTTCTCCAATTAACATATGTTGTATAGCCCGAAGCGGAGGGAACAAACCGAATAATCAGATTGACAACCTGAGGTAAAAATATTGCAAGAAGTACTCCTATCACAACAGATGTAAAAAACAGCTTTCGGCTGGGTCTGAGCTTAATTACAGTAAATACGCCAATGATAACTAACGCAAAGATAGCTGAATAATGGAATATAACGGCAAGTATCGCAAAAACTGCGCATATAATGTATTTCTTTTGACGCAGCATTTTATAGAAGCACATGACAAACATCATGGCAATACATTGTTTCAATATATTCAGCGAATTTGCGAAAAAGCCAAGAAATAGATAGCATGTGAATGCTGCCGGTCGGTCTTCCACTTCATCTTTCATAAGTCGAAAAAGAAAAGCATAAAGTACTACCGCAATCACTGCGAAAATCGCGTATTCATTATCAGTGAACTGTTTGATAATGTATGACAACAAATAATAACCACTTTGGGATACTATTTTATCCCTTGTAATGACGACGTCACGCTGGACATTATTAAATATTACATAGTAATTATAATAGTCTGATCCTACATTCAGTCTGATAGACGCCAAGAAAGTCATAATGAAGAAGGGAACAAAATCCGCAAAGGAGAACATCTCTTTTCTATGCCCACCACAGGTTACATAGATTCTTTTTTCTTTTCGTGACAGCACAGAATACAGGGAGGCAAGGAGAGCACAAAAAACTGCAAATCCAATCCCCCAAACTAATTTCCGGACATATTTATTTGTAATCAACATTGAGGGACTCCTCCCCATATATATCTATCATCCTCTTGTAACAGAGATGAATATCAAAGCCAGCATCATATACTTTTTTGTTTTCACGAAGTCTATCCTGTATTTTTTCTCCTTTACATATCTCATCAGCCCACATTTTTGATACATTATTTCCAATAATCGGAAGATATAATGCACTTCCTGATACATTAGTTTCTTTGGGAACTGCCTCTGAAAGAATTACTTTTACACCAGCTGCCTCGGCTTCTACAGCTGCAATTCCAAAGCCTTCGTATATTGATGGGAAAATAAATACATCAATTGCGGACATAAATGCATCTATATCTTTTCGTTCGCCGAGGAATAATACGGATTCCTTCAACCCTTTTTCATTTGCCATTCTTTTAATATCTTCTTTCAGATGTCCTTCTCCAACCAAGAGCAACTTTGCGGAAGGGTCTCTTTCAATCACTTTCTCCATGATTTCTATCATGAACGAATGATTCTTTTGCCCCTGGAATCTGCCTATATTCCCGATTAACAGTTCATCGCCGAGATTAAGTGATTTCCTGAAGCGCATTCGCTTTTCACTGCTATATAGGAACTTCTTTGTGTCAACACCATTGGGAATAATTACTACATCCCCTCTATCAACCATCACTTTAGGAAACATCCATAGGGCCGCACCAGTTGAACATGCCAGATATGAATCTCCATACTTTACGAGAAGCTTCTTTAAAGGTGTCTTGATACGTTCCTTAATTCCCGTTTGATTCAGGCGAAAATTATGAGAGTGCAAAATGACCCTGTTAACATTTTCGAGCTTTGCAGCTTTTGAAGCAAGATACTGCAATGACAGGGTTCCGCTATTAACATGGACAATGTCTGGATTATTTAATCTTAAGCACTTTCGCAGCTCAACAAATACGCGATACTTATTCCTAATATTGTTCGCCAATATGGGAATTTCCTCAACATGTCCGTGATTTGCAATGATATCGTCCCGAAACATGTCATATGTCGAACGGCCACAGGTTAGGAACGTGACATCGTATTCATTTTTATCCAAGCAATAGAATGCATTTAGAAGAAATGATTCAATTCCACCATACATTCCATTACAGAAATTCAGCAATACGATTTTTTTCATGTCAGCTTTCCTCCTTATTTTTTCCTCACGCCTTTCGATTCTCAGCTTTATTATAATATCTTCCCTCAAACTCCTTATACGAAATCTCACTACTCATATAGAGAACATGATGCCTCGAAATTCTCTTCTCTTCCGGTGGAAACTCCATATAGTTTTTCCCAAATGTCAGTTCACAAATTAGTTCGGGATATGTCGGACAAGGTGCAAAATAATCCTCAAACTTCAAACGCTTAGGCTCGCCAAAACATTCTATCGGAAATTTAAAACAGGAAAATGGAGTTATATCATCTCCGAAAAATGAAGCGCAATACTTTTTACCGCCATTATTTTTTAGATCATCTTCTATTCTTTTTATCTTCTTCTCCGCTTTCTCTCCTTTGTAAAGGCTCAACAAAACTTTGGACCCGATTCGTCCAATCATACCATGATTTGCAGGAGCTTTTTTTAAATACAGAAACCGTAGAATAAATGAATCTATAATTAATTTGTGAGCATGTATTTCGTTGTCAGGATAAGGATATAGCACATACAAATCTATAAACATACCGTGATTAATATTATCACAGTCTTGTTCATCAGAAAAATAGGAAGTAGAAGAGTCTCTAAGAGCATACTTCATGTTCTGATATTGAGGATCGGTCTCTCGACATTGGAGGAAATATTGTTCCTTAAATAGATGCCGATTCTCCATTAGTTTGTCCATTTCTTTTGCCGGCAAAAAGACGTCAATATCATCATCCCAGGGTATATACCCTTGATGGCGTACAGCACCTAAGCATGTGCCATATGCCAAATAATACTTAATTCCTGCAATCTCACACACGCGATCCAACTCATGTAACAAATCTAACTGCTTGCCTTTAAATTCTTCCAAACTCGTCATGTTTTACCCCTATTCCTTTCAGCTCTTGATAATTTAAATGCTATAATAAGGAATATTCCTCTTTAAGGTTCTCACAAACAACTTCTCTCCCACTACTTCAAACCCGACCTTCTGATATGCTCTAATGGCGCTTGGATTGTCTGTGCTGACTGCAAGATATGCTTCATTTATATTTTTACTTTTTAATGCCAATCCAAGCTTTTTAATCATTACTCCAGCATAACCTCTGCCGCGAACAGACTCATTTATCATCACGTTATATATAAATGCGTCAATATCTCTAATCTTATATTCAAGCTCATCTCCACCCTTAAGCATTACAGAAACAATCCCAATACTATTTTGGGTAATCATATCTTTAAGAATATAGGTCTCGCACTTTCCAACATTTTCATTTATTATTTTTTTCTGTAAGCCTGTTGTGTATGTTCCGTCAATTAATTCTGACTCCTTCGACACCTTAACTAAATCAAGATTTACATCACTTTCATCCTTTAATGAATCAGCAAACGTGATCTTCATAATATAGTGATGTCGAAAGGAAATAATACCTTGCAATATTTGCCCCAGAGATCTCATATCGTTTTCTCACCTTATATAAGTTGCCACATCACAGACTGTAGATACCTTTATACAGGTTTCATTTGTTGTTTCACCTATGTATAGTTTTTCTTTATTATTTATAAGCACACTCTTCATTCCCAACTGCTGAGGAGCCTGGAAGTCCTTCACCGGATTATCACCGACATAAATAACATCAGCCGGATTCAGCCTCCACTTCGTAATCATGATGCGGAACGCTATATCGCACGGTTTGCGAAACTGCACACCACCGAGTTCATCAGTAATTATTACATCATCAACGAGTTCCCATAGTCCAAGAGCATCCAGCTTATTTCGCTGTCCTTCTGGTCTTCCGTCTGTGATGATTCCAACTTTAATACCATTCGCTTTCAGGTTATCAATCATCTCAGATACGCCTGGATAAAGATGGATATCGGGTTTATGAGAACGGTAAATCTTTAGAACGATGTCCTTCATACTCTGTCGTCCTAATTCTAGCAGCAATTCATCAATGGCCGGTTTATCAGCTTCAAAAAAGCTCCAAAGCTTTCCTTCATAGCTTCCTCCAAGAAAACTGCTAACAGCCTTATATCCGCTTTTTACATATTCCTTTTCTGAATACAGAGTGTCATCGAGATCGAAGATAACTCCCTTAATTTGGCTCTTTCCTTCAGTGATGCACACTGACTGATCAAAACGGCTGTAAATTGCGCCATTAGCAACCGACTGTTCTTCGATTATCTCCCCGGTCATCAACTTCAGTATTGCTTCTGCGCTCCTTGCTCCCGCTTTCATGGAAAGAGGTGCGCCGCCTCCAAAACGTGGATTGATCTCAATGAACCAGTCAATACCTATGGCGTCACGGATCAGCTGTACCGTCATCGGGCCGCAAGGCTTGAATGCTGCGCACAGCTTTTTGCTCTCTTCAATCATCACAGGATCAAGATCAATCCTTGTTTTGAGAACTTCTCCCGCTCTTACTTGAAGTCTCTCACGGGGAACAATACTAATCGGCACACCATTCCAATCGCAGAAGATATCAATTGTGTACTCACGCCCGCTCACAAACGGCTGTACAATGTAGTCCTCTACCTGGCCTGCATAGACCTGCAGTTCCTCTTCGTTCTCGACCTTAAATGCATTGATAGAGCTGCTACCATCCTTCGGCTTTATGAAGGCCGGATAACCGCTCTCATATTCCATCCAATTATTTACAGGCATCGGAGCATGAAGTCCGCAGCCCACAAAGAACTGACTTGTATTATTCTTATCCCGACAGATGTGGATCTTGTCAGGAGCACTAATCATGACCCTTGTGCCGATTTCTTCAAACTTCTCTTTGTTCTCCGAAAGAACCAAGAGATCGGTATCAATAGTAGGAATCAGTAAATCTATATGATCTTCGGCGCATATGGATAACAAGTTGTCTATATAACCCGGATCCTTCATTGCTACGACTTTTCTAGTAAAGTCACAATAAGCCAGTGCTGGTGCAGTGCCTGCCATGTCGGCACCATAAATCTTGATTTCTTTATTCAAAACCAGCGCAGCGTTACGGAAAGCCTGCAGTAGTTCAATTCGCCTTCCCACGCCTGTGAACAATATTCGCATATTTACTCCTTGCTACCCATAAATTCACCCATGGTCGCCTCTCCGGCTGCACTGATACCATCCCTGCGAACTACCGTCTTGACAGTATCAAATATTATCTTCCAATCCCCCAAGAATGTGATGTGGTCTACATACTTCACATCCCAATCGAATTTCTCTTCCCAAGAAATCGCATTACGCCCATGTACCTGCGCTAATCCTGTAAAACCAGGTCTTACCTCGTGTCTTCTTGCCTGGTGTGGACTGTAACGGTCTAAATATTGCACCAGCAAAGGACGAGGTCCTACGATGCTCATATCACCCTTAAGCATATTAAAGAGCTCAGGCAACTCGTCCAGCGAAGTTGAACGGAGTTTCTTCCCAAAAGGTGTCATTCTTGAGGCATCCTGTTTCGGATCAATTACACCGTCTTTCAGAGGTAACATTGTCCTGAATTTATAGAGTTTAAATATCTTGCCGTCCTTACCAGGTCTGTCCTGAGTAAACAAAACTGGAGATCCGAGATTAAGGCGAACTTGAATAGCCACAATGAATAGCACCGGACTTAATACTATCGTAGCAAGTAACGCACACAGGAAATCTTGTGGTCGCTTAATAAATCTTTCATAAGGTCCATATGTTTTATGCTTCATACTATTATCCATAATCTTATTCTTGCATTTTCTTCCGCTTTTCTACGAACTCATCAAAAGTACATATGAATTTAGCCGGTACCCCCCCCATACGGAATTGGGGGATATGTCTTTATTTATAAGACTGCCTGCACCTATAATCACATTTGAAGCAATATTTGCACCACCAAGAACCGTGGTATTAGAGCCAATGAACACATTATCCCCAATGTGGATATCACCTATATACTCCTTAAATTCGAAGTCGTTATCCTCTCTGTGGTTTAGCATGTCATGTATAACATCATGAGTGATAAAATAAACCTTAGAGCCGCATCTCACATTGTTGCCGAGATAAATTCTTTCAGCATATAAAGGAACTAATCTATCACGCCATATAGAGTCCTTACCTATGTGCCCAAACACATTATGTTTGCGTAGATATTCGACTCTTTTTCCTGAGTCACGCATTAAAGAAATACGTAAAGAATGCCAAAGCCTTTTGTTCATTTACTGTCCCTCAGTTTTCGGTGTATTTTGCTTATGTGACTACCTGATTTACATTCAGCAGATGCCTTTTTCCCAATCTGACCACCCAATGCACATTCAGAAGGCGCCCTCTTTCCCAATCTGACTACCTGATACATATTCAGCAGATATAATGCGACCGCCTGATTCACATTCAGCCGCTACGGTTTCATCCCATCTGATCGCCTAATGTATGTTCAGCCGCTTAAAGAAAGCACCTATGAATGATCTTAATAATCCGATCCTGTTGCTCTGGGGTCATCTTGTTGTCACTCGGTAAACAGAGCCCACGGGCAAAGATATCAGCCCCAACATCCACAGAACCCCCTGCAATATAAGCGTTTGTCCGCCCTCGGCCGTTTCCCTCCACCGTCACAAACGGGTTCATCCGGTAGATGGGCTGCATGTGCATGGGCTTCCAAATCGGCCTGCCTTCCGCATGGAACGCCGCCAGCGCATCGAGGATCTCCTGCGGCGAACTCTTCCCGGCCTCATGCTTATAAAGATAATCCCGCTCCCCCCTGACCATGGGGGCCATCGCATCCTCATCGATGATGAGACAGCTCAGCCAGAAGTTGGGGCGGGAATTCTCCCGATCCCATGGGTTCATCCTCACCGGCAGGCCGGCCAGGCCCTTTTCGTATCGCTCCCAAATGGCCCGTTTCTGTGCGATATGTTCCTCCAGATAGGGGATCTGCCCGCGCACGATGCCGGCGATGAGGTTGCTCATCCGGTAGTTGTAGCCGATCTCCTCGTGTTGATACCAGGGAGCGGCTTCGCGGGACTGGGTGCTCCACTTCCGGACCTTATCCGCATCCTCCCGGCTATCCGTCAGGAACATCCCGCCTGCGCTGCCGGTTATGATCTTGTTCCCGTTGAAGGAAATGCAGTTGTACTGGCCCAGCGCGCCGGTCTCCACCCACTCCCCATGCAGCCGGTATCTGGCGCCGAGAGACTCCGCCGCATCTTCTACGATCAAAGCGCCGTGTTCCTTTGCGATGGCGCAAATCCTCTCCATCTTGCCGGGGGTGCCGTACAGATGCGCAACGATGATCAGCCGCACATCCGGATACAGGGCAAACGCCCGCTCCAATGCCTCCGGGCACATGTTCCATGTTTCGCGCTCCGTATCGATGAACACGGCCTCGCCGTTCTCATAAGCGACGGGATTGATGCTCGCATCGAACGTCATGTCCGAGCAGAACACCCGCCGGCCCTGCAGCGTGCCACGATCCGGCCTTGCCTGACCGTACAGTTTCTCCCCGGCGAGCTTTGTGGCCAGGTGGAGCGCCGCAGTACCGGCGGAGAGGGCAACCGCATATCTGACGCCGACGTATGCAGCGATCTCCCGCTCCACCGCATCGATGTTTGCTCCAACCGTGGATACCCAGTTGGTGCGAATCGCCTCATCCACCCATCGCTGCTCGTCGCCATGCATGGTGGGCGAGGAAAGCCAAAGTTTTGTCGGGAATGGCTCTATGCCGGAAAACCTGGGATCGCTTAAAAAATCGTTCATCCTTCTTGTCCCTGTCGTTGAGATGTGGTTCCGCCGCCTCAGTGGCTTATGGCCGCTCCATTGCCGTTACATCCGGCTTCTCCGATCCTGCAAGCCCC
>ULXU01026667.1_pt1 | contig 19084 bp, 19 predicted proteins | sample 1961521 | NCBI WGS metagenome assembly ULXU01 (sample SAMEA4835845, study PRJEB28245) | human gut metagenome | biome: gut microbiome; material: fecal sample | place: Denmark | collected 2008
GGTGAGTACTGGTCGGTGAAGAACGGGTTGGAGGTGTAGGAAGTACCTGCGTTGTCGTTCTGGTTGCCTTTCTGGATTGTACCTGAGAGGTTTACACCAACTTTGAGGTATTTGTTAGCTATGAGGTTGGAGTTGATACGGCCGGTGTAACGCTCGAAGTCGGTCTGCAACAGATAACCTTTCTCTTTCAGGTAACCGATAGAAGCGAAGGTGTTGAAGTTTTCGGTTGCGCCGGTGGCGTTGAGGGTGTATTCCTGACGGTGACCTGTGCGGGAAACTACATCCCACCAGTCGAGGTCGTTGTACTGAGGCAGTACTGAGCGGGTCAGCTTACCGTTTGTGTCGAATACCGTTTCCGGATCTCCGCCGTAAATGTTGGAGGGGATGTAGGTTGATGACATGATGCTGCCAACCAAGTAGTTGGCTGCATATTCGGGAGTCCATTCAGTTGTTGACAGCAACTGGTTGTAAACACCTGTCCAAACCTGTTCCATCCACTGGTTTGAGCCCAGAGTTTCGTATTTGGGCAGACCGCGGTTGTACATACCCTGGCTGATGGTGAGGTTTACGTCAACTTTGCCAACTTTCTTAGCACGCTTGGTGGTGATAAGGATGACACCGTTAGAACCTTTGTTACCGTAGAGTGCGCAGGAAGCAGCGTCTTTCAGTACGGAGATAGATTCGATGTCGTTGGGGTTAAGGTCGTTGATACCGGTGTCCCAAGGCATACCGTCGACAACGTAAAGGGGGTTGTTGTTACCCGTTACGGAGCTGAAGCCACGGATGCTGATCTTAGGCTCGCTACCCGGGGTGCCTACGGTGTTGTTCACACGTACGCCGGGAGCATTACCTTCCAGAGCCGAGGTGGCGGTGGTGATAGGACGGTCTTCGATCTCTTTGGAACCTACAACAGCAACAGAGCCTGTCAGAGACTCTTTGTTGGCGGTACCATAAGCAACAACAACCACGTCTTCGAGGTTAGTGGCTGAAGATGCCAGATAAACGGTCATGCCGGGAGTCAGGTTAACTGTCTGAGCTGTGTAGCCCACATAGGAAACCTTCACCTTGGTGACGGATGACGGAACGGTGAGTTTGAATTTACCGTCCATGTCGCACGAGGTACCCTGGCCGCCGCCGATAGGCATAACGGTAGCGCCGAATAGGGGCTCGTTGTTCGCTGCGTCGAGCACTGTACCTGTTATGGTCTTAGTCTGTGCAGACAAGGACCAGCTGCAGGCCAGCACCGCCATCAGAATTAGAAACAGTTTTCTCATACTTGTTTTTTTAGATAATGAATTGTGTTTTTTTCTTTGTCATTGGTTTCAAAGTGGTCTGCGAACAAACCTCTCCGCACCTGCTGCCGTAAGGTGAACAGCCCGATAACCTCTATCAGAGAGTGCAGTGAGCTTATTCGGAATCGCTTTTTCCATGCAAGGCCACTTCAATGTCATGTTAGTTTCGCGGTTGTAGTTAAAGTCAAAAAAGTTGCACTTGCAAATTTAATACTTTTTTCCCAATCTTTCACACTGCTGCAAAAATTTTAACATAAAATTCACTTCCGGAGGTTCAACGACGGGAGAGATGATGGCTAAGCCCTCGCCGGCCGGGCTATTCCACCGGCTTGAGCAAGCCCTATGCCAATCACACCTAAACACCTGAAAATAAGCAATATAAATACTTTTTGACATGCTCAGACACTCCCCTTTCCCTCCTCGCGTCCCATCATCTCAGCCTACCGAATTTTTTACATCATTAGCGTTAAATATTATTCACGCCCTCAAAGTTCATGATTTTTAGTTAAATGGATTTATAATTTAACATTTGGAACCACCACACTGAGCCACAGCCAAGCCTCAGCCGAGCCGATTAGCGGTGCCTAAAGCGTATTTTCTAACAAAACAGGGGCAGAAAAAGCAACTATAACGCTTTTCATGTTTTAAAAATGAAACTTTTTAGGGCTTTGCAATGTTAATTTTATAAACGTCTGTCTGACGTTGTAAAATTCGGTAAGCTGCAAGGCATTATATCACACTCAAATGAACGACATCAAGATACTCTCAATAAACCCGGGTGCCAGAGAGCACATTCCGAGTTTCACGGCCTCCAAGAAGCCCGAGAGAATCATTGTGCCGGTCAGCAACCGTTTCCAACAGTGGTTCGGGATATCTTCAGCCGACTCCTTCAGCAACTCCTTCAGCCGTCTGGTGGTTCGTCTGGTGGCTATGGTAGCTGTTTGCACTGCAGCGCTGATGCAGATGAACGGAAGTATCTCAATCTTCGGAGTGTCGCATATCAGCTATGCCAATGAGTGGCTGAGTTCCGATGTCTCAGCCAATCTGCCGGCTTTGCTGTTCGGCATAGCGGCGTTTGTCTTGGGGCTGATGATGGGATTCGGCATCATGGGACGCTATGCGGCGCTATGCCTGTCGCTCCTCACGGTGGCCTCGCTCATCAACTACGCATATTATAATGGTGGCGTGGCCGACTTCTCGGCTGAGAATCAGCTGGCTCTCTTCTTCGGTTTTCTCACGGATGTGGTGGCCGTTACGGGCACAGGCCGCATCACGCTCTACAATCTGCTCAGGTATAAATCGCGGTATAAATCTCGCGCCACACAATATTAATATATGAGGGAAGCTTTATTATAAAAAGTAGCTCTCGCAAGCGCGGTTTTTAACTCTTCCGGGGTCGTCTCCACAATATGGTGCCGTAATATGCGTTTTCTATATAGCAGCGTGTAACCGGCTATAAATCAAAACGTTACGCTGCCTCATGATTTGGGAAACCTCATAAACCACTCAATAGAGTTTTTTAATTTCTGCGATACGGCATTGCTGCTCGGGCTCAACGGGCATCATACGGCCTTTCTCGACTGCGTAATGGACATCGTCAGCATGCGGCTGGTGTGGGCTCCGTTATACATAATTCTGCTGACAATGGTATGGCGGCGCTACGGATGGCGCGGCGCCGCGGTCTGTCTGCTGACTACGATAATGGCGGTAACTTTGGTTGACCAGGTTTGCGGCTCGGTGTTGCGCGGCATGGTAGGCAGAATGCGCCCGTCGAACCCCGACAATCCGCTCAGCGCCTGGATTCAGATTGTTGACGGCTACCGCGGCGGCAAATATGGCTTTCCGTCGTGCCATGCCGCCAACACGGCTGTGGTGGCTGTCTATCTGTCGCTATGGCTGCGCAGCAAGGCTCTTTTCGCAGCATTATGCGCCTGGTGCCTCCTGGTCTCTCTCTCGAGGGTCTATTTAGGGGTGCATTATCCCAGCGACATTTTAGCAGGCATGACCATAGGGGGAGGCGTGGCGTACGGTTTCTACAAACTTTTGCACCTTTGCAAGCCTGTGTATCCGGCTTTCCTCCTCAGGATAATGCGACTGAAGTGGTAAGGCCCCATCTAAGACCCCATCTAACTTCCGCTACTCTTTATCTTTGAAATCGTCGGGCAGAATGAGGTGGCTGTCGGTCTCCTTTTTATGCCGGTTCACAATATACTGGTCGTAATACGAGAGCAGCAGTGTGGTCAGCGGCAAGGCGATTATTAATCCGATGAAGCCGAGCAGGCTGCCCCAAACGGACAGCGACAACAGGATAATGGCGGGGTTCAGACCCATGACCTTACCCATGATGCGCGGCGTGAGATAGAGGTCCTGAATACACTGCACCACAACATAGACTGCCATCGCCTCCCAGAAGAGGCCCCAGAAGGGTGTGCCCATGCTCACCGAACCCACTACGCAGAGCAACGCGCAGAGGGGCAGCGAGATAAGCTGCAGATAAGGCACCATGTTGAGTATGCCGATGAAGAGACCGAAAGCCACGGCCATGGGCAGTTTGATGATGACGAAGCCTATGCAGAAGAGTATTCCCACCAGCATCGACACTATAAACTGACCGCGGAAATAGCGGTTCATGGCATTCTTGACGTCGCGCGACACCTTAAAGACCCGGTGGCGGTATTGATAAGGCACCAACTGGCGGAAGCTGAGCATGAGGCGCTCATAGTCGAGCATGATGAAGATGACGTAGAGCACCACGATGAGCCAGCTGAGTATGCCGGCAATCAGCGCGATACCCGACGAGAGGAACGACCACGAAGAGCTGATGGCCTTCTTGCCCAACTCCACCCACTCGTCGCGCGAGAGCATACGACCCACCGCGTTCCAGTCGATATTCTCGCGCAGGAATTTGTGAATATCCTCCGACAGGAAGGGAATTTTCAGCTGCGTTGAGGCATATTTCTTCACAATGTCGGCCATGTCCGAGACCTCGTCGATGAGATAAGGCACCACCACAAGGCAGAAGACCGCGCCCAACACTGCAGCCTCGAGCAGGGTCATGACCACGGGCAGGAAACGCTTTTTGGTATGCAGCAGCTTTTTGTTCCATCCCACCACAGGCTCAAGGATATACGCTATGAGGCACGCCACCAAGAAGGGCAGCAGCACGCCCTGCAGCATATCAATCACAAACAAGGCCAAAGCCAGCCCGCATATCGAGAAGAAGATGCGGACTACCCGGTCGAAGGTATAGGGTCTGCGCAACAAATTGTCGGCCATGTTGAACGGGTCTTATTCAGGCAGGCGGAAACTTATCACTACATTGGCAGTGGCATCCACAGGAGCGCCGTTGTTGTCGGCCGGAATCCACTTGGGCATTTCGCGCACCAGGCGTATGGCCTCTGCCTCCAAATCAGGGTCAATCATTCGCGTAACCTTGATTGAAGAGATGGTGCCGTCGGCCTTCACAATAAACTGAATAGGCACATTGCCCTCAATGCCGTTGTCCTGAGCCTGTTTGGGGTAATGCAGATTTTCGGCGAGGTACTTGTTCAGCGCCTGATCGCCGCCGGGGAACGAGGGTTTGTCGGCTGCATAGAGCGCCACGGTTGCTATGAGAAGCAATAAGGTTACAAGAGTGCGTTTCATTGCATATCTTTTATTTGGTCAATCAAACATTGGCAGGCATCTTCAAGCAGGTCGAGCACCAGCTCGAAGCCTTCGGAGCCTTCATAATACGGGTCAGGCACATAGTCCCAACCGGGATGCTGACGCAGGAATCCGGCCATACTGAAAATCTTGGCCTCATCCTCAAGGGTAGGCGCCAGCCGTCGCAAGTCGCTGATATTGGCGTCGTCCATGCCGATAATAATGTCGAAATCGCTGAAATCGCTCTCACGCACCCTTCTGGCCCTGTGAGTAAGCTCATATCCGCGACGACGGGCATGAACCTTCATGCGCGGGTCGGCGCCCTGACCGGCATGGCCGCCGTAAGTACCTGCAGAATCGACCTCTACGGACACACCCTGTTGCTGAGCCAGCGACTCCAGCACGCCCTGAGCGGCCGTCGACCGGCATATATTGCCCAAGCACACGAAAAGTATTTTGATTTTCTCTTTATTTTTCAAAGAGTTAATAAGTTCTATTGTTTTATGGTTTACGTTGTGGTTTACCATTTTTAATTTCGTCTTGATGAGGTTGGACACCTCAATTATAACTGCAAAGTTAATGAATTTAATCCGAATATTTGATATAGATGGCTGAAAAGCACTAAAGTATAAAATAAATTTTGTACCTTTGCACCCAAATAACTAAACCGCAAACAGCCTATGTAGCATAGTCAATTAAAGACATATAAAATAGAAAGCGTTAGCTTTATTCTTGTTTCAGAAAATCGCCAATTTAATGAAGCTCCAAGAGTAAAAGTTGATGCTCACGGTTAACCGTGGGCTTTTACTCGGATATGGTGCAACGGTGTTTGGCGATACCTCTGAAACGTAGACGAAGCAAAAAGTCCACGTTTTTTATTTGTCTAAACCTCAACAATGGACTTAACATAATTAACAACAATCAAATCACAAAAGCAATGAAAAAATTTATATACGTTCTTATGGCGTGTGTGTTGTCAATGTTTGTGGCAAGTTGCGGAGGTAATTCAAAATCCACTGAAACAGATAGAATAGCCCAACTTGAAGATAGCATTGCCAAACTAAGCAGTCAATATAAAGGAAACAAAGAAAATATAGAGTCCCAAAGCCCAAATTCTTTTGAGAACGAAGAAGTTGTAGCTGACCAAGAAAAGATAAAAAAAGAAAGACAAGAGAAAATAGATAGAGAGGGGTTCTATACATCAAGTGGAGGGCCTTATTCTATCGAAAAAGTAATATCTATGATGTATGATAATGGGATACAAGAAGGAAAAATGGATAAAATGGATGGTATCGAGATTTATTCTTCTAAACACGGGCATGAATACCATTTTAAGGGAATTGTATGGCAATTAGGAGTTCCCAACAACGAAAAGGCAAAAGATGTATATGACAAAGCATATAAGGCTTATCTAAAAGGTTATGAAGAAGGCTACAACTTTTAGTAATATTAAGGAGGTTCGGCTTCGCCGGATCTCCTTAATATTCTCTATAGTGCAAATTCCTTTTTAAGCCTTTGAACTGTTGAAACTGAAACATCACACAGTTTTGCGGTTTTTCTTATGCTCAAACCCCTTTTCAACTCCTTAATAACATTCTTATACTCAGCTGCTTTTTCTTCTAAAGGTTTGCGATAGCCCTCTTTCCTACCCAATTTACCGCCGTCTGCAATATACTTTGCTCTGCCACTGTTCAATCGAAACTTAATGTTTTCCCTCTCCATTTCAGCACAAGTTCCCAGGACTGATATAAAGATATTAAGAAATGGGTTCTTGCTGCCATCGGCTTGAAATATGGAAAGGTTTTCTTTCTGAAAATAGATATTCAAGTTATTATCCTTGCAGAACTTTACGTTAGCAAGCACCTCATCGACATTACGGCCTAAACGACTCAATTCACTAATCAGAAGCATATTAATCTCGTTCTCTATGCAGTAGTTAAGGCACTCACACAAGACAGGACGTTCCTCATTACGCTTTGCACCGCTGATATGTTCTTCAAACGTCTTTACGACTTCCATGCCCTTATATTCGGCATACTTGGTAAGGTCGGCAATCTGGCGTGCCGTATTCTGTCGGTCGGTGGTGCTTGATACTCGTGCGTAGATTATTGCTTTCATCGTCTTTGTTATTTTTACAATGCAAAGGTAGTAATTTATTCCGATGTATGCAAATAATTCTTTGATTATTTTGACTACAATAAATTGTATTCTAATAGTTGATTTATAGATTTATTTGAATACACTTTCTAAAGAATACATTTTGGGGCAATAAAATCTTTAACGTTCCGATGTATAAGGGTTAAAGTACGTATGAAATTAAACAAATTAACAACTTCAACAATCTTATAATCAGAATGTATAGCGTTGAACAATGTGCTGAAATGCGACTTAAACAATATCCCTAAAGCAACCATAGTTTAACCTAATGGAATTGTGCGCCAATAATCGGTTAGTGCCTTACTGATTTTTCTCTTGGTTTCATCCGAATGGTGTTTGCCGTGCATAGGGTTCTTATTACCTAATTTTGCGAGCCTCATCTTAAACTTTGTGGCTTCGGATAATTTTCTTCTGATTCTTTTCGTCATAATTTTGAACTTTATTGAATTTGTCATATATTTATAAATATCTTACAACTTTGAAAAATGAGCAGAAAACAATATTTATATCAAGTATCAATAGATGCTCTTGAGATAACATATACGACAACTGACGAAATGAAGGAATATCTATCGTCAGACGATACGACTTATTATTTTGGAGAAAACAAGGAGATTATGTTGAAACGCTCCGATTCTCGTTATTATAAAAATGAGTTTGTAATTTGGTGTAAGGATTGGAATGAAAGCAGAGGGGAGTTCAAGCGGATAGTGGGATATATACGTTTCGGCTCGTTCAACAAGCACAGACAGAATGTTTATATAACTTATGAGAATGAGGCTCTATATTCTTGGTTGGTGTCGGCTCGGTACTATATTGAGATGGCTCTAAACTTGAATTTTTTGCAGATTTCAAAATTTGATATTGCTGTAGATTTCAACTTTAACGTTGAGAAACACCTTATACGGCAATATAAGGATGATTCGTATGACCTTATAATAAATGGTCGGAAAGCTGATAATAAAGCGGTGTATGGTGTGGGATTCCTTTCATGGTGGAATCCTCGGCATAGACTATTTGCGAATCCTCAAATGGTTGTCAAGAATGATAAAAGTACCTTGTCAATGAAAACGTATAACAAGAAAAAGGAGATAGAGCAAGAAAGCAGTAAGTATTATATTCAGGAGAAAACTGGATTTCACTCGGTAATGTATCGGGTTGAAATAACGTGTAAAAATCACAAATTATTAAAGAAAACCCTTGATGCTCTTGGTATAAGCGATGAGTTCCTTTATGTTCGTTTAGATGATGAGGACGTATTGTTAACGGTGTTTTCTCACCTACTTGATAGGGTCATACACTTGCGAAAAAACCGAAAGCCGATAAACATACTTGATGAGGCTCTTAAAGGCTTGTAAACGTTTTATATAAGTTCTAAAACGGTGTATTTTGGGGCTATTGGTTAATAGACCGAGAATGCGAAAAAAATAAAATTATTAATACACGGATCGGATAGGTCGTTAAAGTCCAATTTGAGATTAATCTATCTGAAACAGAGGATACCTTGAGGCAAGTTAATTAAATTAATGTTCTGATTTCCATTTCAGATAAGCCTCGTATCTTGCTAAACCATCCGTATCTCCTTTTGCCTTTAACGCTTCTCGGATTCCGTCATGACGCTTTTCTTCTTCCTTAGCTGAAATTTCCTTGAATAAGTCTTGGCCGACAATCAACGACTTGTTGTTAGCCTCAACAATATTAATAGTGTCAAACTCTTTAAGATAGGTTTGAATCTCGGACGGATTGCGTCCCATATTCTGAGCAATGAGGCCGATGGGGACGTTAGCGTGGTATAACTGACTTGCATAACTATGACGTGCCGAATAAAATGTAATAGGCGGCATACCTAACCGCTTGGCGATACGTTTCAGATTGACATTAACTAAATAATTCATTTAGGTCATACGGCAAAATTTCACTTCTGCCGAATCGTTCTGATGGTCAAAAATCGGAAAAAGATAACGCTCCATATCCTCATCTTCTAATTGGCTATAATCGTCAAAATAACTGCCAAACGGATTGAGGTAAGGCATCATATTAGCGGTTTCAACTACGATCCGTGTATGGTGGTGCGTCTTGGCTCGATAGGTGCTGATGTCGTAATGTAAAACGGTGCGTTTATGCTTTTCGGCATAATCGTTTCCATACTTAGCTGAACCTCTCAGATATTTTTCATTATCAACAACTTCAACTAAATGTAAATCTTTCAACTTCAGATTGGCAATATCTACCAACGCTAAACCTTGAAACAAATAAGAGGTAAGATATAACGCTAATGAAAATTGCTCGGCATTTATCGGCGTGAGTTTGTTCTGACCTTTCAATTTGAATTTCTGATTAACCCAATATTGCTTGAGGTCGTGTTCGCCGAGTACGTTGTTATCCTCGTCTCCTAACATTCCATAACGCTGATAATAATACCTCATCAACTTGGTAATCTCGTCAATGGTTAAGGCTCTTTTCCGTGTCTGAGTGTTTAACTTCTTACTAAACGTAAAGTTGGAAAATGGAGTCTCCTTAATGTAATCTTGCCGTTTGGCATAGTTGAAAATAGCCTTAAAGCAGTCAAAAAATTTTCTGATGGAATTATCCGAGTAGTGGCATCGGAGGTGTTCCTCAAATTCTGATAGCCAACTTGGAGTTATTTCAAATAATTCTAAATCAACGTTATCAGTATATTTTTTGATACGGTTGAGCAATGTGCGATATCCAACGGCATTATTATGACTTTGTTTTTCTTCCTTGAAAAAAGTAATCCGTTCTTCAAAGAGCGAATATAATGTTATTTGAGTCGGAGCAGATTTTGAGAGGTGCTTAATAATGGTGGAGGCTGTGTAATCGTCTTTGCCTTCTAACGATAAAACATAATCGTTTGCCTTCGTCAGTTCACGTGTTATAATCGTGTTGAGGCTACTGGCGCGGCTTCCTTTAACCTTGTTTTTATCCTTGTTCCACTCGGTCGGTTTGCAGGATATACCGATACTTTTATAGGTGCGTTTGCCGTTATAGCATACTCGCAACATAATAGGATGCTCGCCGTTGGCAAGCGTCTTACTTGTATATAATATAGGTGTGATGGTCGGTAAATTACGTTTCATACCTTGCAAATGGTTTACCTTGAGGTTTACATTATTTAAATAAAACCGTTGATTCGGTTTACATTGCAAAGATACAAAATAATCCTAACACTATGAGTATTAGGATTAAATAATTTAGAAAATTTTTCTTATTCGTTTCCCAAGCAGACAAACAGCACCCGCACTTTCGATTTGTCGGGCAACGTGTCTGCAATGCCTTTTAAGTTATGGATTCTTCTGCGGCTTGTCATTGATGTCTGTCTTTCTGAGGCCAAACCTCCCATCCGGCTGCAAAGTTAATGAAATTAATCCGAAGCAGCGCACAAATTGCTGAAGTTATTCCTGCGGATACATCGACTCTATTTCGGCGGCATAGCGCTTGGCCACCACCGGACGGCGCACTTTGAGGGTATTGGTAACCTCGCCGTTCATCACTGAGAAGTGATGCGGCAGCAGTGCGATGCGCTTGATGCGTTCGTAGGGAGCGAAACGCTGCTGATTCTCCTCCACGCAGCTCATCATGAAATCCTGCACCTTGGGGCTGGCGAGCAACTCGGCCGTATCGGCGTAGCTGATGTGATGACTGTCGGCCCAGCGGCGCAAGTTGGGGAAGTTGGGCACAATCAGCGCGCTGACGTATTTGCGGCCCTCGCCTATCACGGCCACCTCGTCGATATATTTGTTTTCAGCCAGATGCGACTCCAAGGCCTGCGGCGTTATGTATTTGCCGTTGGCCGTTTTGAAGAGGTCCTTGATGCGCTCGGTAAGCACCAACGCGCCTGAAGGAGTGAGATAACCGGCGTCGCCGGTGCGGAAATAACCGTCGGGGGTGAAGGCCTGCGCGTTGGCTTCCGCATTTTTGTAATAGCCGCGCGTCACTGTGGGTCCCTTCACCAGAATCTCCCCTTCGTCGCTTATCTTCACGTCGAGACCCGGCAGCGGCACACCCACCGTGCCAATCTCATACCCCACATCGGGGAAGCAGCTCACGGTGGCGGTGGTCTCCGACAGTCCGTAACCAATCTTTATGTCTATGCCAATGGAGAGAAAGAACTCGGCTATGCAGTCGCTGAGGGGGGCGCCGGCGGTGGGGAACATATTCGGATTCGGGATGCCTATGTTGCGCTTCACCACGGCAAAGAGCCTGCGGTCCCAGAAGCGGTAACGCATCTCGAGCAGACGGGGCACCTTGAGACCCAGGCGCCGATAATGCAGGTTACGCCGGTGGCCGATGCGAAGGGCATGCGACACCATGACGCACTGAAGCCGGTTCATCCCTGACAGCTTCGACCGCACGGCAACATACACTTTTTCCCAGAAACGCGGCACACAGCACATCAGGTTGGGATGAACATGATGTATGGTGTCCTGGATGATGCGGGGGTCGTAGTTGACGGCAATGCGAATGCCTCGGCTGAGGCAGAAATAACACCAGGCCTTTTCCAGGATATGGCTCATGGGCAGGAAGCTCATGCTCAAATCGCTGTCCGTCACCGTGTGCAGAATCTTGAAATGCGCTTCCACGGCGGCATCGTAATTGGCATGAGTAATCTCCACACCTTTAGGCTCGCCTGTGGTGCCGGAAGTGTAAATCAGGGTTGCCAGGTCGTCGGGCTGTCCGCTCATGGCTCTCTGTTCCACCTCATAGCGCACCTGCTCGGAGGCATGAATGCCTGTGCGCACAAAGTCATCCCACGAGATGCTGATGTCATCGTCGGGTTGCAACTCCAGGTCAACGTTCTTGAACACCACAATGCGCAACAGCTGTGCGGGATGCGTTTTCCAGAAGCTGTAAGCCAGCGGATATTGCCCCTTGTCGCCCACAAAAATGATTCGGGCATTACCGTTGGCGGCAATAAAGTCGAACTGCTCCTGCGACGAGCCGGAATAGACGGGTATGGCGGCAGCCCGGTTGCGAAAGGCGCCGAACTCGGTAATCAGCACCTGAGGCGTGTTGGGCGAACAGATGGCTATTCGCTCGCCCGGTTTCAGACCCATGGCACACAACGCCCTGCCGGCCACATCTATCTGGACTCTGAATTCTTCCCAGGAAGTAGGAAGCCACTCCCCCTCTTTTCGCCAACAGAAACGGTAGGCTTCGCGGTCGCCGTAACGCAAAGCCTGCCGTTCTATCATTTTCACCAATTTGTTTCCCATATTATTATTAACGCGTTGGTGAGATGCTTGTTCTAAGACCCCCTTTGTTTCCGGGGGTCTGAATTATTTCTTTTATTTCTCCTCTCTCAGCTTTGAGAAGTAATAATCGAGTACCTGATGCGCTGCGGTGAAGCTTGACTGCTCGTTGTTGAGCACGCGAATCTCTTTCTGCTCAAGCAACGCGCGTACGTCGGGGCGGCGGTAGAAATTGGCCTTCAGCTGCTCGTTGATGCTTTCCACCATCCAGTATTTGGCCTGCTCGTTGCGCTGACGTTCGAAATAGCCGTTTGCGCGGGTGAACTCAAAATAGCGGTCAATCATATCCCAGACCTTGTCTATGTTCAGCTCATAATATCCGGAATAAGTCATCACCTCAGGCACCCAGCCCGACGGTGTAGGCGGAAACAGATGCAGCGCCGAACGGAATTGACCGGCTGCCAGCTCGGCCCGTTTTATATTGTCGCCGTCGGCTTTGTTAATGACAATGCCGTCGGCCATCTCCATGATGCCGCGCTTTATGCCCTGCAGCTCATCGCCGGTACCGGCCAACTGAATCAGCAGGAAGAAATCGACCATGGAGTGGGCTGCCGTCTCGCTCTGCCCTACTCCCACCGTCTCCACGAACACCGTGTCGTAGCCAGCCGCCTCACACAGCACGATTGTCTCGCGCGTCTTCCTGGCCACGCCACCTAATGAGCCGGCTGTGGGGGAAGGGCGTATGAAGGCATCTTTCTGTTGCGAAAGTCGTTCCATGCGCGTTTTGTCGCCCAAGATAGAGCCTTGCGTACGTTCGCTGCTCGGGTCAATGGCCAAAACAGCCAGTTTGTGTCCCTGGCCTAAAACGTGCATGCCGAAAGCATCGATACTCGTAGATTTGCCGGCGCCAGGAACACCCGTGATGCCTATGCGGCGCGAATTACCGGTATAGGGCAGACACTTCTCAATAACTTCCTGCGCCAGGGCCTGATGGCGGTCAGCCGTCGACTCTACCAACGTAACGGCTCTGCCCAATATGCTGACATCGCCTTTGCGGATGCCTTCCACATACTCGGCGGCGGTAAGCTGACGCACTGCGGCGCGAGGGCGACGATAAGGACTAACGGAGGGCTGGCTTATTACGCCGCTGTTAACTTGTAATCCTTTATATTGCGAATCATTTTCGGGATGCTCCATGGTATCTTCTTTTGGTCTGCAAAGTTAACAATAATCCACGTCTTTGCAAAACTCCGGTCAGCTGTGTCAAAGCGCCCGGATATCTGCGGTCAGGGAATGTTGAGGAAGCGGTGAAGCTGAGCCGAGAGTGTCCAGCGCGGGTCGGCAATCACCCTCTCCACAGTGCGGCGGATGTTGGCCTGCCGTTCCTTCTCATCAGCCACGAAACAGGGCTGAAGATACATCAGGGTGCGCGGTGTGCGGCAGCCAAGACTGAAATATGGATCCAGGGGCTGACCAGTATCCACCACTTTTATCTCATCGGCCCTGTCTATGCGCAGAGGCAAATCCGCTTCACCGCAGATGCCGGTTTTCGGCGACAGGGTAATCCAGTCGATGCCCGGCGGCAAAGGATGGGTGCCATTGGTTTCTATGGCCACTTTTTTGCCGTTCTGATGCAGCAGATCCACCAGTTCCTGCTCGGCCTGAAGGCTCGGCTCTCCCCCGGTGAGTATCACCCAAGGAGCGTTATAACGGCAGGCTTCGGCGGCTATTTCCTCGTTGGTCATCAGGGCGTAAGCGGCATGGTCGGTGTCGCAGAAAGGACACCGGAGATTGCATCCGGAGAAGCGTATAAAAACCGAAGGAACACCGGCATGGAGCCCTTCGCCTTGTAGTGATTGGAATATTTCGTTAATCCGAGGCATAGTCAGATTTCGTAGGCTGCCGTATTCCCTTCGCTCTCCTGCACTTCACACCGGTAGCAATGCGGCACGTTTTCCACCACCCAGCGGGCTATGTTCTCGGCCGTGGGGTTGAAAGGGAACACATCGTTGAGCACCCGGTGGTCCATGGTGTCGAGAATCAGTTTCTTGACGTGGGTGAAATCCACCACCATGCCGTCGGCATTGAGTTCCTCAGCCTTACATTCCACCGTCAGAATCCAGTTATGACCGTGTAGCTGGGTGCATTTGCTGGGATAGCTGAGGCAGAGGCGGTGAGCTGCTGATACTTCTATTTTCTTTTTTACGTAATACACAGTCAGTTGTCGGAATATATTGTGGGGTCGTCAACGCCGGCTTCAATAAAGGCTTCGCGGCGTTCGCGACAGGTGCCGCACTGCCCGCAATGCTTCTCGCCGCCTTTATAGCAGGAATAGGTGTCGGCATAATCCACGCCCAGACGGGCGCCGCGTTCAATTATCTGCGCCTTGGTGAGATATGTGTACGGGCCTTCTACACGGATGCCGGGGTAGGTGCCCTCTTTGGCGGCTTTATCCATGGCTTTGATGAACCCGGGACGGCAGTCGGGATAAATGTCGTGGTCGCCGCCGTGATTGGCTATCATGACGCTTTTCAGACCGCGGCTCTCAGCCAGACCTATGGCCACGGAGAGCATGATGCCGTTGCGGAAGGGCACCACAGTGCTGGTCATGTTCTGGTCGCTGTAATCGCCCGTGGGTATAGCCTCTGAACCGCTCAGCAACGACGATTCAAAATACTGTCCTATGAACTTCAAAGGTATCACTATATGCTCTATGCCGAGGCTGCGGCACTGGCGTGCGGCACATTCAATTTCGCGGGCATTGTGGTTTGAGCCGTAGTCGAAGCTCACTGCCAGAGCCGTGCGTGCGGCATAGTCATGGAGCAGCGTTACTGAGTCGATGCCTCCGCTGAGCACTACCAATACATCTTTCTTCATTCTTTTCACTGTTATTTGCCGGGGAAATTATCGAGCATACGCTGCTTGCAAAGATGCTGATGCTCCTCATCTGCGCGGCATGCAAAGGGATTGATGCTGATGCCGCCGCGGGGCATGAAATGGCCCTGCACCTCAAGATAGCGCGGCTGCATCAGGTTCCACAAATCATTGAGGATGATGTTTACACAGTCTTCGTGAAAATCGCCGTGGTTGCGGAAGCTGAACAGATACAGCTTCAGGCTTTTGCTCTCGACCATGCGCACATCCGGTATATAATTGATGTAGAGATGTCCGAAATCGGGCTGTCCTGTCTTGGGGCACAGGGTTGTGAATTCCGGACAGTCGAGACATACCAGGTAATCACGATCCTGATGCTTGTTGATGAAGGTCTCAAGCAACGACGGATCATAATCCGCCGGATATTTTACGCCCTGATTTCCGAGTAAGGTCACGCCTTCAAGTTCTTCTTTGCTTCTCACTTTTCACCTGTTATAAGTACGTTGGCAAAAGCGGCTATACCCTCCTTGCGTCCGGTAAAGCCAAGATGTTCGGTGGTGGTAGCCTTCACCGCCACAGCGTCCGTCGGCACCTCCAACAGCGCAGCCACACAGCAGCGCATGCTTTCGATATGCGGCATCAGTTTCGGCGCCTGAGCACAGATGGTGATGTCGGCGTTTGATGTATGCCAGCCGGCGTCGGCAAGCATCTTCACCACTTTCTGCAGCAGGATTCTGCTGTCGATGCCCTCCAGCTCCGGGTCCGTGTCAGGGAAGTAATAACCAATATCGCGCATGCCTGCGGCTCCGAGCAGAGCGTCGCAAAGGGCATGCAGAGCCACATCAGCGTCGCTGTGCCCCAACAGTCCCTGCTCAGCCTCCGGAATCAGTATGCCGCAAAGCCGGAGCTTGCGCCCCGGCTCGAATTTATGAACGTCGATTCCTAATCCTGTACGAATCATTTCATACCTTTCATTTACGCCGTTTGCCCAGCAAATCGCGCAGGCCGTCGAGGTCAAAGCTCAAGGTGAAACGCAGGGTCTGGTCCAAAGGCGAGTTCTGCGACGTGGCCAACAGATACGAAGCGTCGAGGCGCACCACATTGAGGCTGAAGCCGGCACCGAAGCCGAAGTATGAACGGCCACCCTTGTTGGCATTCTCGTAATAGTAGCCCATGCGGCCGAAGAACTGCTGGTTATAGGCATACTCGGCGCCGATGCTCCAGGTTATCTCCTGCAGCTCCTCCTTGAAGCCGCCGGGGGCATCGCTGAAGCTCTTGAAGATGCCGGCTATGGGACTCTGGTCGTTCCATTTCTGCACAGCCTCCTCATATTCAAGCTGACCCTCGGGGGTTGTCATGTCGTAGTCTTTGGAGCGCGGCTTGGTGGGTACAAGCAGCTTGTTGGCATCCACGCCGAACGCCAATGTGTGGTAATCGGCGAGCGGGAACATAAAGTTGGCACCTATGCGCAGGTTGGTGGGCAGGAAGGCGTTGTTGGCGCCATGGTCATAGCTCACCTTCGTACCGATGTTGGAGATGTTGAAGCCCCAGGCAAATTGACATTCGTTGCGTCCTATCATGGGATACGAAACGTAATATCCGGAAATGTCGGCCGAGAAGGCTGACGCCGCCGAGTTCGACTCCGACGTATAGGTGTCGGTCCACGAAAGGTCCGACAGGATATAACGCAGCACAACGCCCATGGAGAATTTCTCCGAGAGTTTGCGCGAATAGCCCACGTCGAAGGCCATTTCGTAAGGATTGATGGTCTGCACGGTGCCTCCGCCTGTGCTGTTGCCGCCGAAGGTTACCTCACCCAGCGAGAAGTAGCGGAACGAGGCTGAGATAGCCTGATTGTCGCCGCTGCCGGGTTTCCAGAAGCCGGTAAGCTCGGCCAGAAAGATGTCGTTGACAATCTTACGCAACCACGGTGTGTAGCTCAGCGCCAGGCCACCCTGCGAATATCCGAACGCATACTTCGACGGATTCCAGTATTGAGAGTTGACATCAGGATCTGTGGCCGCGCCAAGATAGCCCATACCCGTGGAACGGGCATCGGGGGCTATGCCTAACGTGGTAACACCGGTGTTCACCGGGTTGAAATCATTTTCCTTGATGTCATCGTTGCCGCCCTGAGCCACTGCCACACAAGGTGCCATGAGCATCAGGACTGACAGACAGATTAGAATTTTCTTCATTGTTTAACCGGAGAGGTGTTGGCCCTCTCTAAGTTATTAACTCATTATGCGACCATTTATTGCATAACGCTGTTCTTGCCCAGCACGGGAACGTAGACGCCCTGTGTTACTGCGCTGCGGCCGTAAGAGTCGGTGAAGCGGACAAAGGCTTTATAAAGGCCGGGAGCCACCTGCACATTCTTGGTGTCGTTGAGCTTCCATACGTTCTCACCCTGCATTGACCAGTTCTGGATGCGGATGATTTTGCCCAATGCGTTTGTTACCACAAGCTGAGCGTTGTCGCCGATGCTCTGCAGCACGTCAGCCTCGAGGGTGAATGTGGCCTGTTCGCGGCAGGCGCGCTCTGCCAGCAAGGGGGCGGTGATTTGCTCCGAAGTACCCACCTCGAAGCTGAATTCCTGACGGGTGATGTTGCCGGCGTAATCGGTTACGCTCAGTATCACGCTGTGGCGTCCAGAGCCAAGGGCCTCCATGGGATAGCGCAGAATCATACGCTTGGCGCCATTTTCCATCTTCACGAAGTTGGCGATGCCGGTGGGCATAGTCTTGCCGTCGAGGGTCATCATCAGCGGGCCGTCGATAGCTTTTTCGTCAATTCTTATGTCGGTGTTGTCGGTAACGTCGGCCACCAGGGTGAAAGCCGAGGGGAGCATATCGCCTTCATGCTGACCTTCTGCCATCATGCTCTCTATCACGGGAGCCTGATTGTCCACGCCGGGAGTTGTGCTTGTGGTTGAGTCTACCACTACGTTGAAGTTCCAGCTGCCGCCCAGGCGTTTGTCGGGGTCGTATGCCACCACGCTGACGCGTATGGTGTCACCAATATACGAGCGGGTCATCTCGGGCACGTTTGCCTTGATGCTGAAGCGTCCGTCGGCAACGTTAAACGACTCTACGGCAAAGGCTGTGTGGTCATATTCCACTTCCACATTGCCCGGGTCTTTGGCAATCTTGCTCTTGGCTTTGCTGATGTACGAAGGCTCGTACCATTTCATCACCATCTCGCCCTTGAAGTCCTGCACGTTCATGCCGGCCGGCGTAGTGACGCTGCCGGAGAAGGTATATTCGTCGCCGGGTTTCACCACTGACGGGGTCTCGGAAACGGCAAACTTCAGCGTGGGACGGATGTAACGCAGCATCGGGTCGCAAATCAGATGATACTTGTATTTGCCCAGATAGCCGGAGGTCTCATTCTTGGTGCGACGAACTATCTCACCCAATTCCTCGCAGCGGCCGGTGCTTCTGTCATAGAGGGAGGTCGACATACGGCCGAAGTTGCGCATGAACGCGAAGTTATCGCCCGAGAAGGCGGTGCGCACTGTGCCGAGGCTGCCTATGAGGCCGCTGTTGGTCGACAGCACCAAATGCTCTGCAACGCCGCGCCAGCCAAGTTCGTAAAGCGACGTTTCGCACGAGGCAAAGGCCATCAGACCCAGGCGTCTGTTTTTTATCATGCTCATGTCCGACGAGTTGAAGATGGCCACATCATGACCCAACTGGGTGCATGAGCCGTGTCCTATGTATTCGGCCAGCGAGAAGCCCTCGTTGAATGCGTTGTAAATGGGGCGTTTGACCTCGGGGTAGCCGAACTCTCCAACGTGTACTTTGTCGAGGGTAAGGTTGTTGCCCGAATAGCGGTTAAGCTCGTTGCCAAGGATGTTCGACTGGTCAAGGTGGCTGTTGCCGTCTTTGTCATCGGCGGTGAGCA
>ULXU01065267.1_pt1 | contig 18999 bp, 26 predicted proteins | sample 1961521 | NCBI WGS metagenome assembly ULXU01 (sample SAMEA4835845, study PRJEB28245) | human gut metagenome | biome: gut microbiome; material: fecal sample | place: Denmark | collected 2008
TTTATTAGGTATTCCTTAACCTTTATTATATTTATATTATATACTAAATTTAATCTTTTGTAAATAGTAATTTGAATTTTTAATTTATTTTTTTAAAATCATTTGTTTTATTTTTTTCTACTTTTTCCTTAACCTTTATTATAGTTATATTATACATTATAAACATCCAAATGTAAATAGTAAAGTGAAGTTTTTAAAAAAGTTTTTAAATGAAATTGAAAATCATTATTACTATGATTAGCCCGAATTTAAAACGGTTAGATGAAGAGATGTTGCTATAATGCACTATAATGCACTAGTTTTAAACTTAAAAAAAGAAGAGGTATATTAATACCTCTTTGTTTTTTTTGCATTTAGAATAACTTCTTAATCTTATTGGCACTTACTAAAGCAATGTTTATATTCTCAACTAATTTTAACATATGACTAATTGAAACCGGATTGCTCACATCTAAAATAATGTCAACATCTACTGCTTTTAAATCCTCTTCCCTAATTACTAATTCTGGTAGACTAGGATCTTTAGTACTTACTCTAAACAAAGTATAATCTTCAGTTTTATAATAAGTTTTCTTTAGAGTATAGAAGTTATTTTCGTAAACTTCTACTTTCTTTTTTTCGTCTTCTTCTTGCATAATCAATTCAAATTTAAATTTTCTCATTTAAAAACCTCCCTAAGAAAAATTATAACCATCTTTATAAAGTTCGAAACATACTTGGTAGCTTCTAAGTTTAGCACTAGTGCACATGTAATTAATAGCGTCTTTAGAAAAAGCTCTACCTCTCTTTTTTGCAGTGTTCTCAATTATATCAATAAATTTACTTTCCCTTAATGTTAACATAAACCATTCCCCCTAATTTTTAAATTTCTTATTTAAATTTTGGAAGAGGTTTTTAAGCCTCTTCTTATTAATAATTTAATTCTTCTTCACAATACTTTTTAATACTTCCTTTGTATTTTTCTTTAACTTCAGGATCCTCTTCAAACATTCTAGATACTAAAGCTTCTACATCTAAAATATTCTTAATATTAAAAATTCCTTTTGTTTTATCCATGATTTCATAGATTTCATTTCTTAATTCTTCAATTTTATTCATTTCAATAACCTCCAAAAAAATTAATTTATTTAGAACTTTTTAGGTAGTTTCCTTAACCTTTATTATAGTTTAATTATAAATCATTTTGAATAGTTAGTAAATAGTAATTTGAATTTTTGGAAGAGGTTTTTAGGCCTCTTCTAATATAGAATTAATGTAATCAATTTTCTTTTTTGAAGCCAAACATTTCTTTGAATTGTTGAAAATCTCTGGGTACTGAATGAATAGTTGATTAGTTATCTCAGTACCTTTTGCATCTTGTTTTTCACAAACAGCTTTTAGAATTTTCCAAATTGCAGTTTGATTAATTGTTTTAACTGGAATACCATAGATTTCTTTTACGTTAGTGGTTATCTTTTTTTTTCTCATTGAAGTTGAAGAAGGTTTTGGATCTTCTTCAATCATTTTAACATCCTTATTAAAATCAATAATTTTATTTTTTAGATCCTCTTTATTTACAGCAATTAATTGGTATTCTGGTCGTTCAGGTTCTGGTTTTTTAATTTCGAATGATTTTGAATAATATTCAAATGTTTCATTACCAATAAGCTTTATATTAATTTCATTATCTTCTTCTGTTTCTTCTTTTAACAATAAAATGTAGAAATTGTCTTTTAAATCCACTTTGTTGTAGAAAATAATTACATTAGAGTTATTAAGTTTAACTCCAAATTTGTTTTCATTTTCAACAACTACAATTTTAGCAAATTTAAAGTAAGCCTCTCTAGTTACAAGTAAAGTATTATTTTCTAATTCATATTGAGTTCCAAATGCTTTAAAAATTTTCATATTGATTAACCTCCGATTTCCTTAACTTTTATTATAGTTATATTATATACCAAATTTAATCATTGGTAAATAGTAATCTGAATTTTTTTAAAAAAGAGAAGAGGTTTTTAAGCCTCTTCAATGTATATTTTCGTCATATGCTATTAGTTATAATTCTTTTCTTTGGTCATCATTATCCTTATAGGGTTTTGGCCTCCTAAATTTTCTTTACAAAACTTAAACTCATTATATGCTACGTAAACAATATAAATGCTAGAAAAGGCAATTAAAGCATACATTTTTTCACCTCCCATTTAATTTAAAATTATTAGCAAAAGAAGGTAGATTGAACTACCTCCTATCAATCGTTTTCTTCTAGTATTGAATCTATATAAGCGATTCTCTTTTTAGTTACTAAGCATCTCTTAGCTCCTTCAAATACTTCTTTGTGGTTTTCATAAAGCTCATTAGCAACTTTTGTACCTTCATCATCTTTATTCTTGCATACCTCTTTAAGGATTTTCCAAATTGTAGTTTGGTTTACATTACCCCTGATTACTGGAACGCCGTAAATATATCCAGTTACTTTTCCTTTCCTTTCTTTAGGTACCTTAGAAGTTTCAGCTGGTTCTTCAGCCTTAGGATCCTCTACTTTGTTTTCTTCAGTAGGAACAACTTCAGCTTCAATTTCAGGTTCTGTTTTATCAGTCATCTCTTCATTTGGAACTTCAACTTCTGGTTTAACTTCCTCAGTGTCTTCGATTTCTTCGACAACTGGAACTATTTCCTCTTCTACTTCTGGTTCAGTTTCATCAATCTCTTCAACAGCTGGAACTATGTCGTCTTCTGCTTCTGGTGCAGTAGTATCAATTTCACCATTCAATGCAACAGCCATCATATCAATTAAGTTTGACCCTAAATTAACGCCTGCAGGATCTTTCTTTTCAGCAACTTTGAAATTTTTCAATAAAGTAGAAGTTTTAACTTCTTTTTCATCGTCAAGAATTACAGTTTCTGCTCCTATAGAAGTTATCTTATGAACTGTTTCTCCTTTGTAGTTTTTAATCATTTGCCCTAATACTAATTCTGATTTTTTCATATTCAATTACCTCCAGTAATTTAATTTTATTTAGAACTTTTTGGATAAGTTCCTTAACCTTTATTACAATTATATTATACAATGGACTTGCTGTTTTGTAAATAGTAATTTTAAAAAATTAAAATTATTTTTTAATCTGTTTTCAATTGACTTACACTAAAATTGATTAAAACGTAATTTCTACAATTGAAGATTAACTTTCACTTGAAATTAATATTAATATATATCTTTAGAGAAGAGGTCCTGAGAGCCATTCTGGTATATAGAAAAATAGTGGCTGTTACACCACTATTGTCCAAGTTCTTCTATAGTTTTCGCGATTTCTTCGGGACTTTTAAGGATCCAATATTTATACTTTCGTTTATAGAGTCCATCTACATGGAATTTAAACATTATTTTTAAAACAGATTCACTAAGTTCTGTCAAGTCTAGATTAAATTGTTCTATAAAGTCACGTTTCATCGTCTGCTCGTACCATCTTTGAATCGACGTGATGTGTTTTTTAGCATTCTCAAAACCACTTTCTACACTAGTTCTAAAGCAAGCATAGCCAGAATTGTATTCATCAAATAATCTGTGTTTAAAAGTTTCGTAAAGTTCATCAAATTTACCTTCTAATTTTAAAGTCATTAAACAATTAATTAATGCTCGATCATCATCCTCTTCATATCTAACCATTTGAGCGCCATTTTGAACAAAATCATCATTATATTTTTTATAATTGTCGATCTCTTTAATTATTGATTCAGCCAAAACACTAAATGAGTTAAAATTAGTTCTATTAAACTTAACATAACTACCAATTCTTTTATACGTCTTAATTTCAAACTGGTGAAAATAATTATTAACCTCGAAAACTCTTGCTTTATTAGTCTTATCGTCTGGATAAACTAATTTTCCAAAATATAATGTCTTATCTCCATACACGTCAGTAAAAACAACATTGTCTGCACCAAAATATGCATCTAATTCTTTTTTTAACTTTTTGAATGTGTATCTACTCATTGATTACTTTACTCCCCCTCTTTAAATTTTATAAAGTCATTCTTTGTTCATTATAATCTTCAAGTGTTCGCACATTTCTAATCTTATTCAATCCATAGCTGTTTACTGCCATCTCGATTCCTTGAACATCGACTTTTTTCTTATATTTATATACTTCTGCACAAAATATGACTCTTTCTCCACTGTCGAATTTTTGAATTTCTTTTGTCTCTCCTATCCAAATGTGATCTGCAATTACTTTGTCAGAGTTTAATAAAGTAATGTTTTTGAATAAAACTAATCTTTTGCCTCCAGCTCTTTTCTTTACATTTACAAATGTTCCTTCCACTGTTATTTTCTTTCCTAACATAGGTTTAAGATTGTCTCTCATTTCAATAACCTCCCATAATAACTAATTCCTTTTTTAATTTGCTTTCGTTGTTTTGTCTCTCTTTATCTATCTTGATTATATTTATATTATATACTCGGAATCCAAAAAAATAAACATTAATTTTAAAAATCTATAAGGAAATAAAAATAATTCAAACTGAAGATCCGTGCTTTATTATATCATGTTTTTGGTATGTTGATCTTTATTATCTTTATTATATTCATATTATACACTAAAAATTCAAAAAAATAAACATTATCTTGAAATCACTTTGTATTTCCTTGGAGGTTTTTTAAAGTGATTAACAAAACAATGTTATCTAGCTTAAAAGCAAAGAAGAAGCATTCATTATAAATTATTCGATCACTAAGAAACTCGGAATGACCAGAGATGAATATGAGCATGAAATGCAAAAATTTGGAGAAACAATGCAACCAGAAAATTGTATTGATCTGTAAAGTACAGATCAAGAATTAGCTAAAAATTTTGCTAAATATATTGTAGATGACGACTGGTCCAGGCTAAAGACCCCCCCGCACCTTTCTTGTAAGATCAGTATGAAGTCTCTTCACTAAGTATACCAGCTAAGTATACCAGTACCAGTTTACCTAAAAAAGTATTCATCTAATAATACTCCCATATTAAAAGATACCTAAAAATGTAATGATAAATAAGTCATGTTAAGAATACTTTTTATATTGGACATCTAATACTTTATAGGTATCAAACGTAATGGTGTACACACCATTCGGGGACTCGTCATTATCCCATTATGCATATTATTAGCCTTAAGTTGAGAATAAACTACATATTCGCTAATACTCTTTGCACTAGTTTTAGTGAATTTATACAAAATATTGTATGCTCCATTTACATCGGCATTTATCAAAATGCCTTGGTTTGATCTAAACATTCCTCTAGAGATCCTTCTCTTTTTATTATATGCATCTTTACCTACTATTTCACCATCTAAACAACTACAACCAGAGGTGTAAGATTCATTTACCATAATTACGCTAATTCCTGCTAACTTAGCTTTGTACTTAATTAGTTCTATTAGTCTAGCATGAGGAATTTTTACAAATAATTTGGCTTTGTTTCCATTTTTAATTCCTTTAAAATCACCTATTATTATCTTAGAACAATTATTTTTTAGAGCTAAGTTTATTATCATTTTACTTGTTACATGAATGTAATTTTTACAAAAATTATTAAACTTTTTTCTAATCCTTTTAATCCTTTTAGTATCTTTAAACTTTTTACTGTCTTTTAATCTTTTCATTTCTTTAGATTGCATTATGGAAATTCTCTTATTATAGTAAGATTGCTTACATTTTAAAACTTTACCATCTATGATATAAGTTTCTTTAGATCTGTTAAAAACTATAGTAGCCAAATTATTTAAACCTAAATCAATTGCCATAGTATCTAAATATGGAAAAGGTATTTTCTCTTCTATTTTATAAATGAAAATAAAGTACCACTTTTTAAGTTTCTTATCAAATGTAAATCTGACTTGTTGTATATTGGAAAAATCTTTATTTAAACCTATTGTGCTAGGTATTTTAACATTCATCATGTTAAAATTTAAACTTTTAACTCCATACTTATTTTGCATTTTTTTAGAAAGTGAAAGTCTTAAATTTCCATTTTTTAATACTTCACCAGCTCTAGCTCCTCGTATTAAATTTTCAGTAAATATTACTTCATTTTTATTTTTTTCTGTATGTTTAAAACCTGGTGGTTTTGGCTTACCAGTAAACTTTTCAGGATTGTTCTCATATTCATCTCTAGCTGCAAAATATGATTTCCAGTTTTGTTCTAAAAGTTTTAAACAATGTTGATAATTATGAGATACTAAATATTGTGAATGAAAATTACTTTTATAATTCTTTTCATTAACTTTATAAGATTTATAATTCAAAGGTCTCATATCATAATTTACAATATTATAAAGTTTAGTTGTATGGTAAGAAAGTTCTTCTATAATCCTTAATTGAGTTTTATTAAAATCATAATAAAGTTTAAAAACTTGTTTCATTTTTTCACCTCCTTTTTAATATTACTAGTAAGTTTCCTTACCTTTATTATAATTTAATTATAAATTATTTTCTTAACTTTGTAAATAGTAATTTTAAAATAATGTGACATTTTTTTACTCCAGATTAAAGACCTATGTTTTACTATACCATGTTTTTATGTATTTACATTTATTATGTTTATACTATACACCAAAAAAAATTCAAAAAAATAAATATCATCCTACAATTCACTTTATGTTACCCTGTAGGTTTTTTAAAGTAATTAGTAGAATGATATTGTCTATAATGTATTTAGCAAATTTTTTAGCTGATTCTTGATCTGTGAAATACAAATCAACACAATTTTCCGGTCGTACCGTTTCTCCAAATTTTTGCATTTCATTTTCGTATTCGTCTCTAGTCATTCCTAGTTCCTTAGCAATTGAATAGTTGATGATGAATGCTTCTCCTTCACTTTTGAGCCAAGTATAATAAAGAACGTCGCCACGGTTGTTGTTATTACGGTGATATTCGCCTACAAGGGCGATATATCGTTTCATATTAAATTCGAGTAGTAGTTTCTTTTGTCTTTGTAATCTTCCAACTGCTCTCTTAAATGTTTTATTGACGTTAAGTATTGAACACTCATTTTAAAATCCAAAACTTCATCTTGCAATCCATGTTTAAATTCGTCGATCATTGCTTCATTCGTTTCTGTATATAAATCAATTTTCTTTAAAACTGCTTTTATACTCTCTTCTAGGCTATCATATACCATCCCTAAAGACATCATCTCATTGTATTTTTCAATACTATTGACTTCCCCTACCATGATATTTAAACCTTCGATATAGTAAACACGTTTCGAAAAAGTGTTAGCCAAACTAATCACCTCTACCTTTCATTCTCTTTCATATAGAAAAAATAAATGTTAACAGACCATTAATCCTTGTTATACACCACAATTAGTGTAGTATCATACCCAAGCATTCGCGAAATTATTCTTCTATTTCGTTTATTCAAACAGCTGTACCCTTGAGCGAACAACATAGGAAATTCCTTGAATAGAACTCGAGTCTTATCGCAAGCCTCTTCATCATTAATTCCCTTAGCAGCCAATATATTTAAACTTTTCCATAAAATTGTTTGATTAACTTTGCCAGTAACTTTTGTCAAATCTTCTATCAATTCTTTCTTATTTTCTTCATTAACATTTTCCATACAAATCCCCTTTTCTTAAAATTCTTTATACTTATATTTGCTTACAATCACTGAGTTTACTTCTGTAGTATGAAATCGATTATACATTTCAGCTAATAATTTCCCATATTCAGCCTTTGACGCCCATTTATTTGAAAGTTCAGCAGCATTTATAGCGGATCCTCTTTTATTAGCCAATAGTGAAAATCTTTGATCTTTACATTCTTCGTTTAATGCATCTGTTGTTGCATACCCTTTTAGATGTTGTACTTGAGCCAATTGACCTTCATAGTTTGAGAAGAATTTATTTGGTTTCGGATCTTTATCAGTTGCACCCAATCCAGCAAAATTGTAGTACTCAGGTTTTACTGAAGAATTTTCGAATGTAAAAATGCCAGTTTCTAACAATTGCTGAGCTAATACGAAATATGCATTAACGTTTTCAGCTTTTGCAGCTTTGTTAGTATTTGATATATGAAAATTAAGTGAAGATCCATTAAGCTTTATTTTATCAACATTATCTTCACCAATCAATCCTATTATAAATGTTATGGCTTTATCAACATCAATTTCTTCGTAGCCCATTATTGTCATTGTTTCGGGAGTAACAGCTGTTGAATATCCAACTGAAGTTTTTTCACTGCTTTCACTAGCCTCTTCAATCACATTAATCTCTGCAATTTTCTCTGCAGAATTAGTATTCTCTTCTTGCTTTACTTCGTTTGTAGTTTTTTCATTTTGCTTATTTTCAATAGTCTCTTTGATTGCATTGGTATCTGTAGTATTCTCTGTAGAAGTAGCATTTTCTTCTTTCTTTACAGGCATAGTATTCTCTTTTTGCTCTGCAGAGTTAGAATTCTCTTCTTTCTCTGCAGAAACGACGTTTTCTTCTTGCTTTGTATTGTTTGTGATTTTTTCTCTATTCTCACGTTCGATGATCTCTTCAATCGCATTTGTTTTTATGGCTTTATTTACAGAAGTAACGTTTTCTTCTTTCTTTACAGAAGTAGTATTTTCTTCCCGTTCTGCAGATGCAACATTTTCCTCTTGCTTCGCTTTACTTGCAATTTTTTCAGTTGACTGTAGTAATCTCTGCTCTTTGTATTGTTCAACTTGTTTCTTAGTGTTGTTTTCGTAGGATCTCTTTGATTTATCTACTTCGATCAGTTTCGTAAGAGTAAAAAGTAAAATAATTACTAATACTATCATTAACAAATTAATGATTATATTTTTGTTAGCTTTTAAAAAATTTTTCATTCTTTTCTTCTCCCTTATGATGTTGTTTATACACCTCTTTTGTATTTAAAAAAATCTGAGTAATTTGTACTTAATTTATTCAATCACTTATCGTTCTACCTCCCTAAAATTACTTAAAAAGCGCATTAAACATGCGCTCTTCCTTTAATGTTATATAGTAAATCTTTATTTGTAAAATGATTAACTATTTCTTTCTTTTCTTTTTTCAAGTTTTCTTTGCTTCCAACTTTTAACGCAGTAATTGAAAAACCTCTTCCCTCACTAGCATTAAAATCGTTTTGTATTAATTCATTTATAGTTGAATTATACTGACGACCAGTTTTCAAACATTTATAGTTGTCTAGTAAAGTATTTAGGATCTTGCCAAAGTATCTACCTTGACAAACTCCATAGTAATGTTTACCATTATTTTCATTAATAATCAAGTAAAAAACGTACTTACCAACCATTTCTTGAGTTGATTTCTCTGCTGTGTTATAGATTACTTTGTATCTTTCAGTAAGTTTGAAGTTTGTTGCAGCTCTTTGTCGATTAACAGCAATCTTTTCTTCTTCCTCTTCCTCTTCTTCGACTTCAATTTCTTTTTCAAATATGAAATCATTTTCATTGAAGAAATCAAAGTCCTTAACAAATCCTAAAATCAATTCATTTGTTTCTTTATCAACTTCATCACTTATATCTTTTGCCATCTCTCGCATCTTTTTATAAAATGTATGAGGTTCTTCAAACTCCTTGTAATCGTTAACATATTCGTTAATTAATTCTAAGATTTCGTCATCTTTGGTGGAGTTAAATTTAACTAACATTTCTCTGATTTCCATGGCGACTAACCTCCAAAAAATATTAAGTTAGGAACTTTTAAGGTAAGTTCCTTAACCTTTATTATAGTTTAATTATAAATCATTTTGAGTAATTTGTAAATAGTAATTTTTAAAATCTTCTTCTATCTTCACCGTTTCTATATTTACCAGTACCTAAAAACCATTGAACTCTATCTCTTGCCCAATTAACACAGAAGTGAAAACCACCAGATATACAATTTAAAATAATACCACCTACAAAGAAAGCGATTACACAAGCTCTGAAATCTTTATCTATTACTAAAGCAACTGGTACAGCACCGATAGCAATAAGACCAACAACTACAGAAAATTTACTTGTAAAATTAATTGTACACCCACAGCTTTTACATTTTCTAAGTTTTATTTCCCTTTCGGATAATTCACTTCCACAAGCTGGACAAACCTTTTTGTTGAATGAACTCCTAATTTCATCTGAATTTCTTCTACTATTATCAACCTTCATATTGATTAACCTCCTTATTTCCTTTACCTTTATTATAGTTATATTATACACTAGATCTAACAGTCTGTAAATAGTAATTTTAAAAAAAGAAGAGGTTTTTTACTCCTCTCCTTTTAAAGCTTCATATATAGCATTTGCTATTTTAGTATTTGAATTATAGATTTCTTCTGATTCGTTTGAATTATAACCGTTTTCTATTAAAAGAATACTATCATCTAAATCTTGATTAAAATCAAGAATTCCAAAGTCATAATTAAAATCTTCTGAATATATATCTGCCATATTACTTGAGATTTTATCAGCTAAATGCTTTTGCGCTGAATGATTCACATTTTGAACTGAAAAAACAAATTTTACTATTGAATACTTAGTTCCATCTATTTCATTAAGTAATCTTGAAGAGGCAGCATCTCGATGCATATCAATTATTAAATCATATTGGCTTAAATCTAAACCTTGTAGATAATTTCTTGAATAGTAATAAGCGTTATTGTAATCAAATGAAAAATTGTCTACTACATTATCTACTTCAAAACCAAGTTCAATTAGTTTGTGAGTTAAATCATTACCAGCATCCACAACTGTAGTACCATCAGCATATTCTTCTAATGTATGTGAATGATATATAAGAATTTTTCCAATTGGTTTATTCTCATTTATTGTGTTTAGCATTTCCTTCATTTCATTTTCTTTAGTTTGCTTTTCTAATTTGATTTTGTTCTTCTCTTCGTTAATAGTATCTATTAACGCTTTCCTATTATTTAACATTTCACTTATCTTTTTATCATTATTTAAAACTTCTACTTCTTTTAGTTTATCATTTAATATTTTTTCTTTGCCATTTATGCCAGTATCAGCAAATACAAGCGTACTAAATGATAATAAGCATATTATCAAAAAGGTTATTAATCTTTTCATACTTTTCACTTCCCTAAAAGAAATAGGGAATTTTTCTTAGTCCATAAGTTTTGCAGTGACTAAAGCAGAGTTTACAAACTCTTTTTGCTTCTTGCTGATCTTCAATTTATTAACATATTCTTTAATGTCCTTTACATCATCATTTCTCAATAAAGACTCTGCAAAGATTACTATTAACTCAGGATCCTCTCCAATTAGAGAAACTATCTCGGATTGAACTCGTAAAGTCTTTCTAAAGTAGTTATCATTTATAAATTTAATTAATAGATCTCTATCTTTGGCAATACTACGTATCAATTTGACCTTTTGATCTGCATTAAAAAAATCACTTTTGTATCTAAGTAAAGTGATACTTAATTGTGGTTCATCAGAAAGAATTTCCACTAAGTTGTCTTTATTAAAGAAATTATTTAAAAAAGCAATATCTTCATTAGTTAATGAGCTTCTATTCTTATAATCATAAATTGAATTCCTTTCTATCAACAGTTTAAAGACCAGTTGAGTTAAAACTAATTTAGTTTGCTTATCAGTTAATTTTTCCATTCATTTAACCTCCTCTTTTTTATATATTTATTATATACAAGACTTGTAAAAAAGTAAACAGAAAAAAGAGGATCCTAAAAGCGAACCCTCTTCTTTCTTTTATTATTTATCTGTTCTTCCTCTTCATTGTCATTTTCATAAATGATAATGTCCTCAATTGGCATCTTGTCATAATATTTAGCATTCGTATTTTCAGCTAAATACTCTTGAATATTAGTATCTATGTGGAGAATTTCTAAAAATTTATGTTTCTCGTCATAAACTATATATATTTCTTTAACACTTTCATAATCAATTTTTAACTTTTCCATAACGTTGTAAACATTTATAAGTAAATGCAAAAGACACCTCCATAGCTAATTTGTACATCGAAAATAGGTATTGATAGGGGCATCACTCCTCAAACGTCGTAAGAAAAAATCTCACTCTTTAAAAATTAAATAGACGTTATTTTCCGAACTAAACCAAATAATATGCAATTTCCAGAACAGTATTTATATAGTAGAGATTTAAAAAAAACGGAAAGAATTTAAAGGAGAGATCTTTATAATGGGAATAAGAGAAAGAGTTGCTAAATTAGAAGGTAAGAATACTAAAATTGCTAGCAAGACAGCTAAGACAGCTAAGAAAACAGCTAAGTGTGGAGAACCAAAGAGAAAGATGAAGAAGACTTCTATATTAGACGTTACTTTTTGCGGATATAGATGTGAAAACGATGAAGGATTAATGTTCTATATCGAAAAGCCGGATGAAGAATTAACTAATAAAATAATAAATAATACTTTAACTACAGCTGAAAGAAACTGGATCCTTGGACTAGGGTGTGACTTCTATTGTAAAATATTACCTAATGACGATCATTTAGTAGAGTTTACTATTGCAAGACCTATAATCGATCATATAGAAAATGGAGACGACTCAATCATTACAGATGATATCTTAAATATGGACGTTTTACAAAGTGTAGCATTCCAAAACAGCAAAAACAAAGAAACTGGAGAAAAGGAATTAAAGTTCAATAAGAACAAGTTAAGAAGAGCTGATAACAAGACAATCATTTCTTGCGTTGTAGACCCATCATTAGTATATGATAACTGGATGGATGCTGCTTATGATAGAAATTCAGACATTAAGAACTACATTACTATCGATGGTTTGGATAATGAATTAGAACATACATTAGTTCAAAATGAAGAGGGAGATGTAGAAGCTTCATTACATACAAATAAGAAACCATGTGGAACTCCTACTTTTACTAAGACAAGAAGATTTAGAAGAAGAGGATTAGTTAGAAACTAGTTTTAAACATATAAAAAGAAGAGGTTATTGGTGAAACCTCTTCTTTATTTTTTCAGTAATTTCGGTATTTTGTTGATTTATCATCTCTACTTCTAATTTTTCGGTTGGGATCTTTAAAAGTCTTGGCATGTTGTTTTCCTCTTCTTTATTTAGCTTATCTACCAAATAATTATACCCAATCAACCCACCAAAGATCTTTACTTTATCATCCAAGGAACAAATGCTTACTTTCAAATTATTGTCTTCTAAAATGGTTCTAAAATAAAGTTGTCCAGTACTATCAAAAATTATCAAATATTCATATTGCTCAAGATCTTCTAGAAATTCTTTATTTACAATGTCTAAAAAAGTCTCAGCCAATACAATTCCATCTATAGTAGTAGAACCTAATGCAGTAACTAATGGTTTATTATCAAAAATTTCATCTTCAGAATTAAAACCGCATACTATATATTGTATCATTTCGTTATTTTAATCTCCTTATCATCTAAAGTGTTTAAAATTAAATACGGTGCGTCTATACCCATTGCATTGTTTCTTGCGACTTTTAAAGCTTTTTCAATCTTTTTCGTAACTGACATTTTGTGGTTATCTTTTAAAACATCTAAAGCACCTATAGCATATGGACCTCCACATCCAATAGCGAAATAGTCCGCATCAATATCAGCAACGCTGAAATCGCCTAAAACGTAAAAAAATCTATCTTTGGTAGCAACAAAGAAATTACCACCTAATAAACCAACTTCTGAATTGACTGCAAAGTCTGCAGCCTTGAATAACTCTACTACATTTGGAACAAATACATCGATCATTGCATCGTAATCAAGATCCTCCACTTCCTTTACCTCTTCAACAGTTTCTTCTGAATCTTCACCAATTTGAACTTCGGTATATTGAAGCAATCCTGGCTGACTTTGAAGTAATTGACCCATTCTGTAAGAACCGCAAAAACCAATTAGAATATCTTCTCTATCTCTCAATTTGAATACTTTACGATCTCTTCGTGGTATTCTTTCCATAGTTTGTTGTGAAGAACTTAAACTATCAGCACCAACATACACTCTATCTTTATCCCTATATGCAACGACACAAGTCATTCAAATCACACTCCCCTTTAAAAAACTTTCATTTTATTAAAAATATGTTTTCAATTCACACTTTTAAAATTCTATATACTCTTCAGTATCTTCTGATTCATCTTTTGAATTTTCATTTCCTTCTTCCAAGCATTCTATAATGTAATTAGCAACCATAGTTGCCCATTCTTGCATTCTTTTAGTTTGAATTTCTTCAGTTTCTCCTTTATATGGTGGAAACAAAGCATCTACTGTACTAGCAACGCCGATTTTAATTGAATAATCTCCAACTGCAGGTAATTCTTTTTTCATTCCAGCACCTGGCCTTACAGGTTTGCTGTCTATAAAGATTGTTCCAATCTTATCTTCATCACAAATACAACTATCAATAGCAATTTTAAGTTTATCTTTGTTTTCTTCCATCAAAACTGGAACTCTTTCTTTAATATTTAATGCATGTAGAGGAGATTCAGCAGTACCAAATACAGAAACTTTATTCTTTAACTTTGAACAAATTCTCGGACCTAGACTATCCAATATGCATTTCATAGTGCCAATCCCTACAAAGATTACCTCCTCATTACCAATTATATTTTTTAATAATTGTTTTGCTTTCTCATTTTGTAAATCTTCCATCCTTAATTCTATTTTCATTACCCCATCATCCCTTCCTTTTTATAATTTTATTATATACTAATTTGTAAAAATTGTAAATAGTCTTTTAGAAAAAAAAGAGTAGTTTTTTTAAACTACTCAATTGTATTTCCTGTTATCGTATTCATTCTTGTAGTATTGTTAATTACAGAAGAATAAACTAAACTTATTCCATCAACTGCACTTATGTCTGCACCTGATAAAGTTCCACAAGATTTAGAAACATTTTCTTCTATAAAATTGTTTTCACAATACGCATTCAAATCTCCATAATTTTTAAACAAAGTATTTACACCAATTAAAGGCCTATCCTTGTCTTTTCCGATTCCATAGTATTTTAACCAGTGGCTATCTTTGTAGTTAATAGTATTGTTATTACTATCTGTTAACAACATTCTATCTAGCTGCGCTTGTAAATAATCATTTGAAAGCTTATCATATCTTGCTTTTAAAACAACTGAACCATATAAACAATTATCACAAATGTTTTTATATACGATATTATCTTGACCACCATCTAAATAAATCCCATAATTACAATCAGTAATAGTATTTTCACTAATTTCATTTCCACCAGTATCATTTAATGCCATAATTCCTGCTTTGATTATACTTGAATCTCCACTATTAGGTAAATTTCTAATATCATTTTTTCTAACTTTTGTACCTCTACTAGTTCTGGTTCCTAATGATGAAATTGCTCCACCGTTTATATCAATCAACGCTCCATCAACTTCATTAGACTCTATTAAATTAGCAACACCTAAATGTTCTATGCACATTCCATAGCAATTAGTAAATTTATTGTTTGTCACTAAGCAATTTGAAGTTTGAATTTCAATACAAGGAGCTTTACTTAATTGATTACAATTTACGAAAGTATTGTTATTAATCGATTTATTCTGAATTATCCCTAAATCTTCTGTATAATATTCTCCAGTATCTGGATCCTGTAACACTCTTGGCTCTGGAAAATCAATTATACAATATTTATTTTTTGAATTGAATATTAATGGATTCTCAACATTATTAAATGTACATTTTTCTATCTTTAGATCCTTAAGTAAATGATTATAATCTTTATCGTAGCTATTGTCACTTGATAAGTTAGTATCATTAAGTAGTATTCCATTGCAATCTCTAAATGTACAATTAGACATTTCTATGTGTTTAAAATCGTCTATTTGTAAAGCATTTTTAGAAGAAAATTCAAATATAACGTCTTGTAAACTCATTTTGCCTTTTAATTTAATCGTTTTTCCAGGACAATAAATATAACATTTTCTTGTTTTATCAAAAGAATCACTGTAATAATATAATTTCTTATTCTCAAAATCTATAAAATATCTATTTTCAGAAGCTACTTCAGTGAATACATTATACAATTTGAATTTAGCACCATTTTCAATTCCATAATCTTGCAAATCATAATCGTCAAATATTGTATAAGGTTTTTTAGTATTATTGCAATATTGAGTAGTTCCATTTGGAGTATAAACGATATTGGATCCTGACATTGATATTGTATCATTGTTGAATTGGTAACAGCTGTTACCGGATTTTGTAATTAAATTTAAAATTAATTCATTTTTATGTGCATTTATAGAATCAGCTGAAGAGGCCGGTATATTTGTTGTAAAAGAAAATGAATTGTTAAAATCAATACTAGATGCAGAAGTTACTGAAGTTAAAGTTTCCATTCCTTGGCTAGGATAAGAAGCTAATTCACAATATTGATTTCCATACATTACTTTTGGGAAATCTTGAATTAAACTTGAATTTAAATTTGTAGGTGAAGAATAGTATTTGTTTATAATTTCTGAAATATCTGCTACATATAAATTTGTTGTATCTGTCAACATACAACCTAATCTATCTAAAACGTCTTGATCTGTAGAATCTTCAGCTTTTATGAATTTACTTCCATCAATTGTTTCTTTTGTAGTTATTAAACTAGTTTTATTAATAGTAGAAATTGCAATAGTTTTATCAGATTCTGTTAGAGTATTTAAATTAGTTTGAAAAGCATTAAATTTAGCTTCGTCATATTGCTCTGGAGATTTTACCATAATAGTTATTACACTTGTACTTTCAGAAAGTTTTCCAATAGCTGCTTCAGTAGCTTTTGCTAATGTTTTAAATGGAGTATCATTTGTTGATTCAGTTAAGCTATCATTTCCATGTGAATAATCACAATATATACATCCGACTTCTGGTTCAATTATCCAACCTCTTTTAATAGCTAATATTCTATTACTTTCTGCAACGGCTGGAACGTCTTCAAATGAAATTTTTCTTTTCCATTGAGGTGTTTGTTCATATCTAGGTAATGTTTCATACATAGCATTTAAGCTTTCAGCTGTTAAATTAGGACATTTACTTATTCCCATAACACCATTAGTAAAACCTTGTTGAGGATTCATAAATTGACCAGCAGCTTCATTAAATAAAATTCCACTTACGGATGAATTACCAACTGTAAATGCATTCAACGAATGACAATTTCTAAAGTCCAAAATACCGTTGTATTCTAAACATCCATTAATAATCCATTCTGCAAATTTTAATTGTGAACCCTCTTCAAAAGTTAATTCTTTAGTTAATTTAGAATTCGCAAATGCAGATTGACAATACATAACTGATTTTGGTATCATTGGTACTTCAGTAATTCCAGTGTTTTGAAAAGTACTTTGTATTCTTTGTAACCCTGATGGAAATTTAACTGGTAAAATTGTCAGCTTTGGACAATTTTGAAATGCTGAATAAAGCATTTGCAATGAAGCCGGAAAATTAGTAATCTCTTCTAGATTACCACAATCTAAAAAAGTATTATTTAATGTAACATATTCATCACTTATTTGTGGAGTTTTAATCAATGAAGAACAGCATCTAAAAGTTGCATCTAAAGTATCTGTTATTTTTGGTATACTACAATTCACATTAATCAAATTCATGCAATATGCAAATGACTGATTAAGATTTTCTAAACCAACATTTCCAATTTTTTCAATTGAAATTATGTTAGTATTATAACTTTTTTTATATTCACTATACATATCATATTGACAATTGAAACATGGATATATACCACTTATTTTGATTGTATAAATTCCAGGTTCACTATATTCATGTTCAACTTTACCAACTTCATTGAAACCATTACCTGAACGAGATTCGCTAGTTCCATCTCCCCAATATACTACGAAATTATATGTTGCATCTGCACTTTTAGAAATTGGCAATCCAAAACTTTTTGCATTCGGATCTCTTTGATTGTAATTAATATATGTCGTATCTATTGTAAACACTAAACCATCATCTGAATAAACTATGTCGTCGCCTGAATAAATTTCTGATACTAATTTGTCTCCAAGATATATTAAATTTTCTTGACCATAGGAAGTTTTTCCTATTGAAATTGACATGTAAAAAACCTCCTTTTATTTAATTATAAAAATTGTTGAATCATCACTTTTTTCATCTTCTGTTAAAGCAGAATAATCACCGATAGATCCACGCCAAATGTGTACAAAATCATTTATACTAGTTTCTTCATTTACATTAACCCATGTGTGTTCGTTATAAATATTATCAATTTCATCATTTATACCGATAGAATCCTTAAATACTATTTCTGTTCCATTAGTAGTACTTACCTTTTTAGGATCGTTATTCCTATCTATTACGTAAACGTCCATAGCATTTGTGTTATCTTCATTTGGTATATAGTATACATCTCCGTCAATAAGGCCAGTAGTTGGCAAAGTATTTAATCTATGTATTTTAAACATTTTAATTTCTCCTTTAAATGTTTCGCAATTTAATAAAAAAATAACCAACGAAAATCAAAAAAGAAGGAAACTAATCCCTCTTCTAATATATCTATAATACACCACAGCCATCACGAGTGGCCATTTGCTTTTTCTCCATATTTATTTATTAAGGTCTTTTTTACTTTAATCTGATGGTTGTTTTCATTTCTTAATGTGTAGAATTCATCATCTTCAGAAACTATCGTTAAATTGCTATGATATGTATAATTAATCACATCGCCAGGATAAAACTTTTTTTCTATCATAGATCCTCTAACTCCTTCCATATATCATTTTTTTAGTCGAAAAAGAGGTTAAGTTAAAGAACCTAACCTCATAAAATTACTTTAATGGACAAGTTACACCTTTACCATACTTTGCAATATGGACTTGCTCAATATACTTTTTTCCTTTTTCACATTGCTTTGGACAATTTTCACACTCATATGAAGTTGCCAATTTGAATCCAGCCATCGCTTTTGCTTTAGAAGCAATCTTTGCTGATGAAGTTTTTCCTTTTCCACCTTTTGCTGCCATTTACTCAATCTCCTTTTTTAAAAAATTTATATATATA
>ULXU01082755.1_pt1 | contig 18556 bp, 15 predicted proteins | sample 1961521 | NCBI WGS metagenome assembly ULXU01 (sample SAMEA4835845, study PRJEB28245) | human gut metagenome | biome: gut microbiome; material: fecal sample | place: Denmark | collected 2008
CCAAGGGACTGCTCGTTCTCAAAGACAAATCCGTACAGAAATTCTGTTCGGCTCGCGGCACGGCCTGCGGCTATGCGGCGGCCATGAAAAAGACCGGCGTCGTTCACGTGTTCATGCATGACGCCGGCGCCGTAGATTGGAAAAATCCCGACGACTCGAAGCTGATTGACGCCACCAAGGCGTGGTTCGTCTACGGCTCCAAGGTTAAGGCCGTGATGGGACCCTCTCTGGCACCCTTTGCCACGAAGGAAGCCGCGGAAGCCTTCCAGAAGGCCAATGGCGGCAAACTGATGAGCTTTGCTGATTTGACGCCTGAAGCACTTGGCTGCGGAGAAAAATACTGATGTCTCCTGTCCGTGGACTGGCGCTGGCGGCGATAGCCTGCGCGGCGCTTATCGGCTGCTCGGAAGAAACGACAGAGGTTGTCAAGGCTGTTCCTATCGGAGCGCACGACCGCTGCAAGATGTGCGGCATGGTGATCGTGCACTATCCCGGCCCCAAGGCCGAGATATTCATCAAAGGAGCTGATGGCGAAGCCGTGAAGTTCTGTTCCGGGCGCGATGCCTTTACTTTTGCGCTGCAACCGGAAAACGCGCGTCGCCTGATCGGCTTCTTCATCCATGACATGGGTAAGACCGGTTGGGAAAAGCCTGACGATGCCGCGCTTGTTGATGCGACGAAGGCTGTTTATGTTTACGGCCACGACGTCGACGGCGTGATGGGCAATGAGCCCGTGGCGTTTACCTCTCAGGATAAGGCGCAGGAATTCATCAAAAAGCACGGCGGCAAGCTGTACGCCTACAAGGACGTGACGCTTGAGCTGCTTGACAAGTAGTACCGGCACCACGATGTCTTTGCGTTTGACGCCCTTGGCGGCTATTTTTCTGGCTTTGAGCGTGCCTGCGGCAGATGCCGCGGTATGGCGCGTGACGCCTGCCGACGACGTGGAAGACATCGTGGACAATGCCGAAGAGGGCGACACGATCATCTTTGCCAAGGGCGAATACAAGGTCAATCTGCTTCTTACCGAACCTTTGAGTCTGAAGGGAGAAGACGGCGCTGTGATCAATGCCGGAGGAAAAGGCTCGGGCATCACGATTCGCCGTTCCCGGACGACGGTTGAGAATCTGACCATCAAAAACTACGGCGGGGATCTATACAAGCGAGACAGTGGTGTGCGCGTGATGGACGGCTGTACCGGTGTGAAGCTAACGAATCTCAAGCTTTTCGGTTCTGGTTTCGGCATCCGTGCCGATCGACTGGACAATCTGGAGATTCGCGACTGCGAAATCACGGGCAACTCGCGCCGGCATATCCTGGATCGCGGTGACGGGGTCTTTCTCAACTACGTCAAGCACTCCAAACTCATCAATAACAAGGTCAAGAACGTTCGCGACGGTTTTTACTTTGAAAACACCGATGCGACGGAGGCTGTCGGCAACCATTTCGACAACACCCAATATGGCATCCATTGGATGTACACCCGCAATGACATCGGCTACGACAACGTGACTGTAAATTCCGTGGGTGGTTTTGCCCTGATGAGCAGCAAGCGAATCATGTGCCGCGACAATACCGCGCGGGACAACATCGAGTTCGGCATCCTGCTTAACGTCTGCGAAGGTTGTACCGTCAGGAGCAACCTAGTTGAGGGTGTACACAACCCCAAGGGAAAGGCGGCGCTTGATACTGAGGGCAAGGGACTCTTCATCTACGGTCCCGGCGCAAGCCGCGTCGAAGGCAACGCCTTTACGGGAGCCGACATTGGCATCGGTGTGGCACTCGGTGGGGAAAAGACGATCGTCACTGAAAATGTGTTTGACAAGAACACGATTCAGGTGCGCTACGTCGGCAAGGCTCCGCTAGAGTGGAGTGAAAACGGTCGGGGCAACTATTGGAGCACATTCATGAGCTGGGATGCCGACGGCAACGGCATTGCCGATACGCCTTATCAGCCCAACGACAGTCTGGACCGTATTTTTTGGATCTATCCGGAAGCGAGGTTTTTGATGCAAAGCCCAGTCACGGCGCTGTTGCGCTGGTTTGCGGCGCGCCTAGAAATTGACCGCGGCAAGGGTGTGACGGACAGTCACCCGCTGATGACGGCTCCGGTTGTCAAAGGAGCGGCGCAATGAGCGGCATGCAGGAAACGATTTGCGTTGAGAGCGTCGGGTTCTGGCGAGGCCGGCGCAAAGTGCTCGACGGTGTGAGCTGCCGGCTGCGGGCAGGAACGCTCACCGCCTTGATCGGGCACAATGGTGCGGGCAAGTCCACATTGATCAAAACCATTCTGGGACTGATTCAACCTGCCGAGGGCAAAGTGTCGGTTTTGGGATGCGCGCCGGGCAGTGATCCGCTCAGCATCGGTTATCTGCCGGAAAACATCAGTTTTTATGAACAGATGACCATGCAGGCGCATCTTGAATATTTTGCGGATTTAAAAGGCGTCGCTCGCTCACGAGTCGACGAGCTTTTGGAAGCGCTCGGCTTGTCGCACGTGCGACGCAACCGCATGAACCAGTGCTCCAAGGGTCAGCGGCAGCGTCTGGGGTTGGCGCAGGCGCTTTTGGCTCAGCCCAAGATCATGATTCTCGACGAACCTACGGTTGGTCTCGATCCTCAGGCATCATCCTGGATGTACGCGCAACTTGCGCAACTGCGCAGTCAGGGTTGCACGGTGATTGTCTGTACGCATGAGCTCAGCTTGATCGAACCCTTTGCGGATTTGGTTCTGATGCTCTCGGGCGGCAAATTGCGCGCAAGCGGCTCTGTAGCCGAACTGCGTCGCGAGGCCAATCTGCCCGCCGTCATTCGCGGTTTTGACGCGGCGGCGGTGGCGGCGACGTCGGCTGCCAAATATCTCGACGGAGACTTGCTGCGCGTGCCCGACCATGATGTGGCCGAAGTGGTGCGCGTGCTTACCGAAGAGACGAAGGATTTTGATTTTGACATTCACCGAGCGGGACTTTCTGAAATCTTCCGCGCATATTGCGTGCCTGCGGCTCAAACGGCGGAGGCATCGGCATGAGAAGCATTTGGTTGGTTGCCCGAAAGGAATTTCTAGATTGCCTGCAAAGTCGTTGGCTGCTCTCCGGCGGTCTGCTCTTTGCAATTTTGGCGCTGGCGGTGTTCTACGGTACGGCGGCCATTGGCGGCAGCTTTGCGTATCCGCCGCTTTCGGTCGTCATGAATTCACTTGTGAGCCTCACGGTCTTTTTGCTGCCGCTTCTGGCGATACTTCTGAGCTACGACGCGTTTGTGGGCGAACTCGAAGGCGGCATGCTGATTTTGATGCTCACCTATCCGGTGACGCGAACGGCGTTTTTACTTGGTAAAGCCGTCGGGCAAGGGGCGGCACTCTTCGTCGTTCTAACGGTTGGTTTTGCCGTGATGCCCATTGCCGCTTCATTTGCGGCCGTGCCTTACAGTGTCGGCGAATTGGCCGGAGCTTTGACGGTGACGGCGGGGTCGGCCTGGCTTCTGGGTCTCGTCTTCATGTTTGCGGCGTATTGCGTGAGTCTGGCTGTGCGCACGAAGGCTCAGGCGCTTGCCATCCTGATTTTGATTTGGCTTGCCGCCGTGCTTCTCTACGACCTGGGGCTGCTGGTTGCGGCCGTATCCTTTACGGGAGGCTTGCCGCGAGGCGTTCTGAACGCCTTGATGCTTGCTAATCCTGCCAGCGGCTTCCGTCTGCTCAATCAGTCGCTTTTCGGAAGCGTACAGACCACGGTTCCGATTGCGGCTCTGGCAGGCGTGCTCGCGGCATGGGCGGTGGCTCTTTTCGCGCTGGCTCGCGGCATTTTTGCAGCCAAACGCTTCTGAGGCTTCAGCGTCCGTGAAGGTTTGCCCGTTAAAGTCTGTCGGTATGTCCATGTGCGCCGAATTGTCGGTGTGAAGAAACGAAAGGTGCTTTCAGCGTGATTGCGGAATTCGGCCACTATCTGTTGTGTTTGGCGGCGGCCTGCTCGCTTTTCGGGGCGGTTGCCGTTTGGGCGGGGCTTGTAAAGGGGCAGCAGGCGGCTGCCGGCCTTTGGCGTGTCTGCACGCCCGTTGCGGCACTGTGTCTGGCCGTTGCCACCGGCATTTTGCTGCGTGCCTTTCTGATCGATGATTTCTCGATTGCCTACGTGGCTGATCATTCCAACACCAAGCTTGACGTCATCTATAAAGCTGCAGCCCTGTGGGGCAGCCACGAAGGTTCCATGTTGCTGTGGATTCTTCTGATGGCGTTGGCCACCTGCCTAGTTGCGTTTACCCAGCGTAAAAACGAAGCCCTGAACGCGCGCATTCAGTGCACGATGCTTGCCGTGATCGGCGTGTTCTGCGCCTTCGTGTTGACGGTTTCCAATCCTTTCCTGCGTAACCTCCCGGCCGTTCCCTCCGAAGGACGAGACCTCAATCCGATTCTGCAGGACATCGGCATGATTCTGCATCCACCGGTGATCTTTGCTGCGTACGCCGGTTTGGCAGTGATTTTTGCTGTGATCGTGGCGGTGCTGTGGCAAAAGCGCATGTCGCCACAAGCCGTTTCCTCGCTCAAGCGCATCGGCATCGTGACCTGGATCTTTTTGACTGCAGGCAATGCTCTCGGTTCCTGGTGGGCCTATACCGAACTCGGTTGGGGCGGTTGGTGGTTCTGGGACCCGGTGGAAAACGCCTCCTTTATCCCCTGGCTTTCCGTAGGCGCCTTGCTGCATGCTCTGATCCTGTTTGAAAAGCGCGCCCGTATGCTCAGGACTGCGGTAATGCTCGGCATCGTTTCCTTTGCGCTGTGTCTGCTTGGCACCTTCATTGTTCGAAGCGGTCTGATGCAGTCGGTGCATGCCTTTGCGTCCGATCCAGAACGCGGTACCGTGCTTTTGTTTGCCTGCATCCTCGTGATGATTCCCGGGCTGGTTCTCTATACGTTGCGCATTGATGCCGTGCAGGCTGCCGACGGCCGCGAAGCCGACGAGCCCAATGCGTTTGATATGGCGCTCACGCTAGCCGTATGCGTGCTGTGCGTGGCTTCCGCCGCGGTGCTGGTCGGCACGCTCTATCCGGTTTTCTACGACATGCTGGGCTTGGGTACGCTTACGGTGGGAGCTCCTTATTTCAACAGTTTCTTTGCGCCGATGACGCTTTTTGCCGCGGTGGCGGCCGGCGGTGCGCAGATTCTTGCTTCTAAAAACGTGAAACTCACGGCGAGCGTCTGTGCGGTTGTAGCGTTGGGGTGCGGGACAGTTGCTTTTGCGACCGATCCCAAGGAACTTGTCATGACGTTTGCGGCATTTGCTGCGGCAGGCTGGCTGGTGGCTACCGGCGTGGCTTCGATTGTCATTCGCGGCGCCGGACGACCAAGTTTCGGTGCTGTTCTTGCGCACGCGGCCATTGCCGTTGCCATTGTCGGCGCGACCGGAATTGCTCAGTACGAACAGGAAGCACTCGTGCGAATGGGGCCGGGCGCGGGTAAACCGGTGGGCGACGTGATTTTTGTCTACCGCGATACCTACAAGGTCAACACGCACGCCTACTTTGGCGACGCTGCGCACATAGAAGTGCTCAAGGCGACGGACGAAAGTCACCTCACGGATCTCTTCCCGATGCGCCAGACGTTCGTTTCAAGCGGCATGCAGATGACGGCCGCGGGCATCAATCACGGCATGCTCCGCGATCTCTACGTCTCGATGGGCAACAAACTTTCCGACACCGAATGGCTGGTTCGTTTGTCTGTAAAGCCTCTTGCAAGCTGGCTGTGGCTTTCTGCAGCGCTTATGATGGTCGCGGGAGTTTTGTTGTGCGTACACCGCCGCAAGGAGAAGGAAAAGAATGCTTTGGCTTAAACGAACACTCGTGGCTTTAGGCTGTGTTGCCGTCGCATCCGTGGCCACTCTAATGACGACTCAGGGTACGCAGTCGGCGGGGTTCTGCATCGTGCCCCAGGCGCAGGCCGCGGAACAAAAAGTCGAGCAGACTAAACAGGGCTTGACAGGCCGCGAGCTCTACGACGAAGCCATTGCAGTTTCCAAACTTTTGCGTGATCCGAGCTCGGCCAACAACACGCTTTTTGAGTCCGAAACTGCGCTTTCCGGCGAACTGAAGGCTCTCATTTATCAAAAACTTCGGGAAGGCGCCACACGCGGCGAAATTCTCGATTACATGGCTGAGCGCTACGGCGAGGCCGTTCGTTATCAGCCGGATTTCAATGCAACGACTTTTCTTCTGTGGGCCGCTCCCTGGATTGCCGTTGTCGTCGGAGCGTTCGTCTTCTGGCGTAGCATGCGGCGTAAGAAAAAGCCGGCTGTACGTTCGTAATGTATTTTTGACTTGTTATTTCTCAGGAGTATCAATTGAAACGTCTTCTGCTTAGCTTGGCTCTGGCTACGAGCCTATCTGTGTCGGCCGTGGCGGCTGAGGCGCCGGTCACGGATCATATACCTGCCTTCCAGACGAAGATCGTCGAAAACGGTGAGCCGATTGCCGGCAAACCCGGTCAGTTGCGCGACTTCCTGGAAATGCGACATACGCGCGGCTTTTCCAAGGCTGTTTTGCCGGATCTTAAGGGAAAGCAGGTGGCGTTGGATTCCTTCAAGGGCAAACTGGTGTTGATTGACATCTGGGCGAGCTGGTGCGAACCGTGCATCCGTACGATGCCGGCCATGCACGAGCTACAGAAGAAGTTCAATCACGATCCCAAGAGCCGCATCCACATTCTGTCCGTGTCGGTCGATGACAAGGTTAAGAATGTGCAGAAGTTCATGAAGAAGCATGGATTGGGAGAAGATTTCGAAACGCTGATCGACGCCAAGCAGGTGATCGGCGACGATGTGCCGCTCGATGTGGTGCCGAGCTTCTTCATGCTTGACGGTCAGGGCAATTTGATTGGCTTCGTTCGAGGCTTCGTGGACTGGACGGGCCCTGAAGTGATCGATTATCTCAATAAGCTTGCTGACAAGTACGCCGGTCGCGACTACTAAGCCGGTTTACTTTCAGCCCAAAACAACCCCCGCTTTCTACGAGAGAAAAGCGGGGGTTGTTGTTTCTCGAGTTCAAAGAGTATCGGCTAGAAACTGAAGAATTCCTTGACACTTTGCCAGATGCTCTTTTCTTCCTTCTTCGAGGGAACGATCGGCTTACCCTGAGCGCGGCGCAAGGCTTCGGAAGACTTCTGCCAATCGAAGCTCCATGCCGGAGCGGCGCTCTTGCCGTTGAAGACCGCCGTCAGGTGAATCGACGGAACGCCCTGTTGCGGCGCAAAGTTGATGCTGCTGTTGCCGTCAAGCGTGCCGGTTGCCAGATCGAGCTGCGCATCGGCGCGAGCGCGGATGTATACCGATCGCGCCACAATGTCTTTCAACGACAGAGCGTTGCCGTTGAGCGTGAGTGACAGCGTGGCTTCATCGAGATCGGTGCGCGCGCCCTGACGCGTGATGAGCGCAGTTTCGGCGTTCGTTACCAGATGGTTGCGAACGGCGGCAGCGTCCAGACCGAGATAAGAGGGACGCAGCACGCGCAGTTTGGAGGTACCGGCTAGATTTTCCGCCGCAAAGCCCTTGCCGGAAATCGTCAAATCGCCGTTGGCTACACCAGCTACGGGAGAGGCACCTGCTACCGGAGCAATGAACTTGTCGAGCGCGATGCCATCGATGCGGCCGTTAAAAAGCCATGAGGTGTCTTCGGCGAGCTCGAACGTGCCAAACAGGCGTCCCTCGGCGGTATTGACGACGAGGGAATCGACAACGGCCCTTCCGTTCTTGACGGAGAGCGTGCCGCTTAACTGTGTGCCAGTAATGCCGGCTACGGCAATGCGGCCGACACGAACAGCGCCGGAGAAGTCGAAGTGACGCATCCACGCGAGCATTTCTTCGCCAGGAAGAGTGTCGCGGTTGATTTCTCCGATCATCAGTTCGCCTTCGAGCTCGGGTACGCCGGCGGTTCGGCGAACAGTTCCGTTAAAGGAGATGGGGGCGCCCGCAAAGTCGCCCGACAAGCCTACCTGGGCGGTGTTCTCGTTCCAGTCGGCTTTGATGAAGCCTGAAACGGAAGCGTTGAAGTCCGTTGGCAGAGCCGCGTCTCCCGTGATGCTCACGCGAGCGATGAGGTTGTCAAGATCGGCGGTCTTTTTCACAAAGTCTGCGCGCACGGAGCTTGCTACTTCAAATGTATTGACACGGCTGCCGCGCTCTTCGGTGCGCGAGAAGCGCATTTCGGGACTTTCGATGATGCCGGGACGCACGCGGAAATCCACTGCACCGAGATGAATATCGCCGGTCGTATCGTCGGGCTTGGAAAGTGAAGCCGAGAGGTTGCTGCCGGAGACTTCACTACCCTTGAAGCGCACGCGGTCGGCCTTGGCTACCGTGGTCCAGGCCGAACCCTTGTTGCTGAGTTCGCCCGCAAAGCTTACGTCTTCGACCATCACGTAACGATCAGTCACGGAGATGGTCAGGATGCCTTTGGCAGACAAGTCACCGGCAAGCGTCGAGGGGTCGAAACTTACGAAGATTTGTCCGGACTCGGCAAGCGTTTCCTGAGCGTGAGCGTCCTTGATGAGGCGGATGTTCCAAGCCGTTGTGGCGGACTCGGAGGCGGGTTCCTCAGTGGCCGGAGCGGGCTGTTGTTCGGAAGAGGTATCCTGAGCCTCGGGGGATGTTTCTGCGGCCGGGGACGTTGTTTCAGCAGGGGGCTCATCAGTGGGTTCAGCAGGTGTTGTCGGTTCGCCTGCCGAGGCTTCAGTCTCGGGGACGGTCGCCGCTGCAGGCGCCTGATCAGCGGGTGCTGGCTCGGCAACGAAGTCCTGCGGCACTTCACTTTGAGGGGAAGCTGCCGGTTCGGTCGGGGGAGTCAGGGTGCTTTCTTCGACGGGGTTTGCCGGGGCAGGTTCAGCGGCCGGCGTTGCCGGCACAGAGCTTTCAACGGCTGGCGTCTGGGGCTGTCCGTCGTTTCCGACGGCTTCAAAATGCGCCGACATCTCAAACGGCGTATTCATTTCGGGCGAGAAGCGTCCTGAGGACAGCGTGAGCGCAGAAATTTTCCATTGACGGGCCGACTCGGCCGAGCCTGTCGTGAGCGCAATCTGCGCATTGTTCAGCCGGAAGTTGGAAACACGGAGGTTTTCCGGAAAGCGTACGGAACCGAACGCCTCTTCAAAAAGCGCGTCGCCGCTGGCGCGAGGCACGGACAGCGAAAACTGCGCACCATCGATGGCGATGGTTTTGACGTTGACGGCGCCGAGAAGCGACGACCAGAGAGCAACTTCGGCCTGAGCGCCAGCAATTGAGCCGATCGCTTCACCGCTTTCGATATCAACGAAGCGTAGCGACGGAATTTGTACGTGCAGCGAGGTGAGGTGCTTGAGCTCAATGGGGCCGCCGTATTCGACGGATGCGTTCAAAGCTTCTTTGGCGTAGGTGTCAATCGTCTCTTTGACCGCCTTTTCGTCGAGCACATAAAAGAGAGTGCCGACGGCCGCAACCGCCAACACAAAGATCAAAACGACAAGCGCGAGCACGAGACGCGCAATACGAGGCACAGAAGAAAGGAACATAGTTTGAGAGCTCAACAGACTGTCAGTTTGCCACATTTGACAAAGCCCTGTGCGTTACATCGTATCCACTTTGAGAAACTGTTGTTTTTGAGGTGCAAGTATGCAGCTATTCGTTCGCCTTCTTCTCACAAGCGCGGGACTGAACGGCTCACCTTGGAAAGTGAGGTTTCTTTGGATTAAGTCAAAGAAAATCGCCGAAAATACAAAAAATGAGCCATGCACTTTGAAAAACGATCATGAAAAAATTGTCCCGAGGTGCGCGCGTGATTCATAACTGTAGAACACGCGCGTTTCACGACTGTGACTCTTGAGAAAGGAAGATAAAAATGAACAACTACACCAAGTACGGCCTGATTTTCCTCGGTGGCGTTGCCCTCGGCGCTCTCGGTGCGATGGCGATTTCCCGCGGTCGCGTGCAGGGTGTCAAACCGCTGGCAACTGATCTCGTGGCGGGCGGCATCGCTCTGCGCGACAAGCTGATGTCCGTTGCCGAAGGCGTAAAGGAAGATATTGAAGATGTAGTAGCCGAAGCTCAACTTAAGAATCAGGAAAAGAAGGCGGCCCAGGAAGCCCAGGAAACGGCTCAGGCCGTTCAAGATTCCGCCGTTGAAAAGACCCCGGCCTGATTCGTACCGCGAGCGGTTTCGTCCATCTTTTCGGACGCATAAGGAATGTTTTTTAAATTAGTTCATGAAGTCGGTAACCGTCAGCGGTGGATCACGACCGGCACGATGACGACGGCAAGTGCCGAATTGATTGCCGACGATGTGTCGGTGATCGCCGGCGTTTCCGGCGTGAAGGTCAATCCGCGCACGGGCTCGGTGATTGTTTTTTACGATGATGCGTGTGGCTTGGTGCCGGTGGCGGAGTACCTGAAGGGACTCGCGGCGGTGCCGCCGATGATGCGCGATGCGCGCAAGGCTCACGTAGAGGCTCTGCAAAAGGCGAAAGCCGAAACGCAAGACAAGGAGTCGGTGCCCACAACCGGGGCTCCTGCTTTGGCGACCGTGGTGCGAGCTATGCGATCAATGCCGCTGCTTCGTGTTTTATCGCGTCCGTTGCAGCGACTCAGCCAGGTTGTCAGAGAGCCGCAGTCGGGAGAGCTTGATTTTTCTCCGCTGGTTCGTTGGGTGGTGGTGCGCCCCTTTATGCCGTTGGTTATTAACGCACTGAATGCGGTGCTCGGCGCGATTCCCTTCCTAATCGAAGGGGCCAAGCAGTTGCGACGCGGAAAATTGACGGTGGAGGTGCTTGACGCTGCTGCCATCGGCATTTCGCTACTGAGACGAGATTTCAAGACTGCCGGCCTGGTGGCTCTGTTGCTGGGCTTGGGCGAAATGCTTGAAAACTACACCCGCAAGAAGTCGCTTGAAAGTTTGGCCGACCAATTGGCTCTTAAGGTTGATCGGGTCTGGGTGCGCAAAGGTGAAACTGTTGTCGAAGTGCCTCTTGTGGAAGTGTCCGAAAGCGACGTAATCGTGGTGCGTGCCGGCAGTACGATTCCCGTTGACGGGACGGTTGTGGGAGGCGAAGCCGACGTTAATCAGGCGACGATGACCGGTGAACCGTTGCCGGTTCACCGTACGCACGGCGGACAGGTTTACGCCGGTACGGTAGTTGAAGACGGAGAGATTGATATTCGGCCAACCAAATTGGCCGGTGAAACACGTTTGTCAAAAATTATCGAATTTATCGAAACCAGCGAGAAGAGCAAGGCGGGCATCCAGGGTAAGGCCGAACGCCTGGCCGATGCCATCGTTCCGTATAACTTTGCGCTCGCCGGTCTTGTGTTTCTTTTGACCCGCAACCTGACGCGTACTGCCGGCGTGCTCATGGTGGACTATTCCTGTGCATTGCGGTTGGCAACGCCGCTGGCCATTCTTGCCGGTATGAAAACGGGAACGAAAAACGGCACCCTCATCAAGGGCGGCCGCTATCTGGAAGCGTTGGCAGAAGTTGATACGGTAGTATTTGACAAGACGGGTACGCTCACGGCAGCTTCTCCGAAGCTTTCCGACGTTGTGACGTTGGATGCGGCGCGTGACGAAGATGAACTGCTGAGTTTGGCGGCCTGTTTGGAAGAACACTTCCCGCACCCTGTTTCCCGAGCTGTGGTGCAGGCCGCTGTTGACCGCGATTTGGACCACTTCATCGAAAAACACGATGCACAAGTGAACTATGTTGTGGCACACGGCATATGCTCAAGCGTGGATTCGGCCAAAGTCATCATCGGGTCTCGGCATTTTGTTGAAGACGATGAAGGTGTGGACTGTTCAACGGCCAGAGCGCATGTGGAACGGCTTGCCCGCGAGGGTAAATCGATTCTCTACATTGCTTGCGCGGGAAAACTGATTGGTTTGCTCGGCATTGTGGATCCGATTCGGGAAGAATCGGCGCGGGTAATTGCCGAACTTAAGAAGCGAGGCATCAAGCGTGTCGTGATGCTTACGGGCGACGATGAACGCACGGCCGCCGTTGTGGCTGCCCAGATTGGCGTGGACGAATACCGCGCGCAAGTCCTGCCGACCGATAAGGCGGGTTATGTGCAGAGGCTCAAGGCAGAAGGGTGCAAGGTTTTGATGGTGGGTGACGGCATTAACGACAGTCCTGCGCTTTCTGCGGCAGATGTCGGCGCAACGCTTCGTGAAGGCAGTGCTATTGCGCAGGAGGTGGCCGATGTGGTGCTCACCCGCAATACGCTAGAGGATCTGCCCCGCGCCATTGACCTGGGGCGAGCCGTGATGAAACGCGTAAAAACAAACTTTGTGACTTCGGTGGGGCTCAATTCTGCCTTTATGGCGGGAGGCGTCACGGGTTTGTTGCAGCCAGCCATGGGAGCGGTGCTGCACAATCTCACGACGATCGGCGTGTGCTTGAACGCCATGCGTCCGGCTGACAATGGCCGTATCGAATGGCATGATGTGATCGAAAAGGTGCGCGAGGTGCTCCTGCAGCAGCCACACACCGAGCATTTGGCAGGGTTGTTGGACGAAACCTCCCGACTCTGAAAGGCAAAGACAATGCAATTGGAAACGTATGTCAGAAGTTTCGCAAATGGCCGCATGCGCGTCCGTCACCCGGCTTTAGTCGGACTCGACGGTGAGGAGCGTCAGGCGATCGAGGCGATGGTTATGGCCGTCGATGGTGTAACATCGGTGAGCTTGAATCCGTCCGTGGGCAGCGCATTGCTGCTTTGGGATCCGCTGCGGCTTGACGTGGAAACCATGAAGGACCATCTGCAAGGGTGGCTCGAAATGGTCGAAGCGGGTGATGACTCTGCTCTCGAGGAAGGCACGCACGTGCCTCAGTTCGAAGGTTGTTCTTTAACGACTTGTGCGAAGGAGGCGCTGGAGCCCGCAAAAAAAATTGGTCAGACGGCGTTGGACAGCGTTGCCAAGGTGATCGTGCCAGACGTGAAAAACACCAAGCGCGCCCGACGCATGGCGCAAAACCGCATCATGCTGGGACTGGGCTCCGCGTCCGTGGCGTCTTTGGCTTTCAATAAGACAGGGCACGGTTATTTGGGCTGGGGTTTTGCCGCCTTCGTTTTGCTGCACTTGTGGCAGCATCGCCGTGTTCTCTGAACAAAAGGAAGGTCATGTCGCGTTCTTGGGTAGAGAAATTTGCCGTTTTTGCCATGGCGCTTGGGCTTGTGGCGCTGGCTGCCGTTTCTGTGGCGGCGCTTCTGATTGCCGCGGGTGTCTTTATCTGCTTGGCCGCGATCCTCTACATCATCAATCCGGCTGGTGTGCGTGCCGCGCTGAAGGTTCTCGCTGACAAGCCGGACGAATGGCTCAAGCGTGCGCACGATTGGCTCGAAAGTTTCAAGGAAATCCTCGCGACCTTTCAGGCGGCTGCTCAGGCGGCGGCGTCTGCTCTGCAGGCTGAGTCGGATAAGTCCGGAGGAGAAATGCCGCAGCAAGCTGCACCGCAGGAGAAAGCACCGACGCCATCGAAACCCAAGCAGGACTGATCCAATCAATTCGAACAAAAAATAAAACCGCCGGACAACGGAAGATGACTTTCCCGTTTTTCGGCGGTTTTGCTTTGGCGGTCGGCTGCGGTTCAGCGCAACGTGTCGCGGATTTTCTTTTTGATGTTCTCTTTGAGATTCGGTGCCAATCTCTCAAGTGCATCAAGCGTCATGAAGACGGACGTTTTGCCGCGCAGCGATAACTCGCGGAAGCGGTTCAAAAGCTCGCTTTCTTCCTGCACCGGACGATAGCGATCACCGGTGATGATGAACATGACGTCAAAGCCGATGGAGTAGAGACGCTGCATGCTGAAGATTCCGGGATCATCTTCTCCGGATTCGTACTGAAGGTACACCTCCAGCTGGACCCCGAGAAGCTGGGCAATCTGCAACTCGGTGTAGTTGAGTCTGCGGCGCTCCTGGGCGAGTCGCTCCCCGATGGCTCGTCGTTGTTTTGTCGTTGTGAGGGCCATTGTTCTCGAAAGGCGTTGATTTTGTTGGAATAAAAATCAACGGCTAAGGATTAGTTCGAACAAAAGTATAACGGCTGCCGCAGCGTACGAACGCGTGATTTTGTTTCCGTTTGCACATAAAAACAGCCCGGCAAAGGAAAGCTCTGTCGGGCTGTCTGAGATGCATGCGTCACCGAAGCGATTCATGCACCCGCGCGCAGGAAATTAATCCTTCTTGGGTTCGTTGCGCAGACGAATGTGCAGTTCGCGCAACTGCTTTTCGTCGACCGGGCTCGGAGCACCGGTGAGCAGGCACTGAGCGCGCTGCGTCTTCGGGAAGGCGATCACGTCGCGAATGGAGGGGGCACCCGCCATCATCGTGACGATACGGTCCAAACCGAAGGCGATGCCGCCGTGAGGAGGCGCACCGTACTGCAGAGCGTCAAGCAGGAAGCCGAACTTGAGCTTGGCTTCTTCCGGACCAATCTTCAGAGCACTGAAGACCTTGCTCTGGACATCGGCGCGGTGGATACGGACGGAACCGCCGCCGATTTCCCAACCGTTCAAGACCATGTCGTAGGCCTTGGCGAAGCAATTTTCGGGATCGGTTTCGAGCAGATCCACGCATTCGTCCTTGGGCGAGGTGAACGGATGGTGGCAGGCCACCCAGCGGTCTTCGTCTTCGGAGTATTCGAACATCGGGAAGTCAACAACCCACAGCGGACGCCAGCCTTCTTCAAAGAGACCGTTCTTCTTGCCGAATTCGCTGTGACCGATCTTCAGACGCAGAGCGCCGAGGCTATCGTAAACGATCTTGGCCTTGTCGGCGCCGAAGAAAATCACATCGCCGGACTGAGCGCCGGTGACTTCAACGATCTTGGCGACCACTTCGTCGGAGAGGTTCTTCACCACGGGGCCCTGCATGCCTTCGCGGCCTGCTGTGACATCGTTGATCTTGATGTAGGCCAAACCTTTGGCGCCGTAAATCTTGACGTACTCGGTGTAGCCGTCGATTTCGGAGCGCGGCATGGCGCTGGCTCCCGGAACGCGCAGAGCGACAACCTTGCCGTTGTGGATGGACTTCACGGAGGTGAAGACCTTGAATTCGCTGTTGGCGACAATGTCGGTGACTTCGACGAGCTTGAGCTTGACGCGCAGGTCGGGCTTGTCGGAGCCGTAGTCGGCCATGGCCTGCTTGTAGGGCATCACGAGGAAGCGTTCGCCTTCTTTAGCGAGATCAACGTCGAGAACCTGCTTGAAGACGCGGCGGATCAGGTTTTCCATGATCTCGCGGATTTCTTCTTCCTTGAGGAACGACGTTTCGATATCAACCTGGGTGAATTCGGGCTGACGGTCGGCGCGGAGGTCTTCGTCGCGGAAGCACTTGACGATCTGGTAGTAGCGGTCGAAGCCGGCAATCATCAGAAGTTGCTTGAAGAGCTGCGGCGACTGCGGCAGAGCGAAGAAGTGGCCGTCCATCGTGCGGGAAGGCACGAGGTAGTCGCGGGCGCCTTCGGGTGTGGACTTTGTGAGGAACGGCGTTTCGATGTCGATGAAGCCGTTTTCGTCAAGGAAGTGACGGAAGGCCTGAGCCACTTTGAAGCGCAGCTTGAGGTTGCGCTGCATCTGCTGACGACGCAGATCGAGCACGCGATAGGTAAGGCGAGCCGATTCGCTCACGGTGTCGTCGTCGAGCTGGAAGGGCGGCGGCAACGACGGATTGAGGATTTCGAGCTGCTGGCAAAGCACTTCGACGCCGCCCGAGATGAGGTGTTCGTTCTTGGTGCCTTCGGGGCGAGCACGCACAACGCCGACCACGGCGAGGCAGAACTCGTTGCGCACCTTGTCGGCCGTAGCGAACACTTCGGGACGGTCCGGATCGCAAACCACCTGCACGAGGCCTTCACGGTCGCGCAAGTCAATGAAAATCACGCCGCCGTGGTCGCGACGACGATGAGCCCACCCATAGAGGGTGACGGTCTGGCCGATGAGTTTTTCGTCGACCAAGCCACTGTATGTGGTACGCATAATTGCTCCGGTTTCCTGTTTTTCTTTGTTTCGGCCCGAGTCGGGCCGTGCCGTACAACAAAAAGCACGGCCTTCTGATTACACAATGAGGCAATATTTTAATGCCTCTATGCTTTCTTTGCGCGGCCTTGAGCCTGTCGCTGTTGCCGAATATGAACGACGAACGGAAGCAATCTTGCACAAAGCGCAACGCCGAGAAACAAGTTTGCACCCATCCATAGGCAGAACTGCCTACAATGCAAGGAACTCCGAACAGGCGAGTGAGCCGTTACATCCACATAAAGAGAATTTCTATGCAGCTTGATCGTTCTATCTTCAAGGCCTACGACATCCGCGGCATCGTCGGAAAAACGCTGACCGAAGACGTTGTGCGCGGCGTCGGCGAAGTGCTCGGTACCTGGGCCGCTCGCAAGGGCATCCAAACCATGTGCGTGGGCCGCGACGGTCGCCTTTCTGGACCGTCCCTGTCGACAGCTCTCATGCAGGGTATCGTGTCTGCGGGCGTCAACGTCAAGGACATCGGCATGCAGCCCACGCCGGTGCTCTATTTCGCTACGCACCATTTCGGCTGCGGCTCCGGCGTTGCTGTGACCGGTTCGCACAATCCGTCGGAATACAACGGACTGAAAATGATGTTGGGCGGCCTGACGTTGTTCGGACATGAAATTGCCGCGATTGCCGACGCCATAGAAGCCGGCGACGTGATCAAGGCCGAAGTGCCGGGCACGATCGAAACGGTCGACGTGACGCCCGCCTATCTTGAAAAAATTTGCGGCAACGTGAAGCTTGCTCGCCGCATGAAGGTTGCAGTTGACTGCGGTAACGGCGTGGCAGGCCCGCTTGCCGCACGCCTCTTTGAGGGACTCGGTGCGGACATCGAGCCGCTTTATTTCGAAATCGACGGCAACTTCCCGCATCACCATCCCGATCCGAGTAAGCCCGCCAACCTCAACGATCTGATTCGCGCAGTGCAGGCCGGCGACGCGGAGCTTGGTCTTGCCTTTGACGGCGATGCCGACCGTCTGGGCGTCGTGACCCGCTCGGGCAATATCATCTATCCTGATCGTCAGATGATGCTTTTTGCCGAAGACATCCTCAAGCACCATCCTGGCGCTCAGATCATTTACGACGTCAAGTGCACGCGCGCTCTGGTGCCCTGGATTCGAGAACGAGGCGGCGTTCCTACGATCAGCGCAACGGGTCATTCGCTTGTGAAAGCTCGATTGCGCGATACGGAAGCTCCGTTTGCGGGTGAAATGAGCGGTCATTTGTTCTTTAACGACGGCCGTTGGCCAGGTTTTGACGATGGACTCTATGCCGCTGCACGTCTGCTTGAAATCGTCAGCCGTAGCGACAATCCTTCGGCCGTACTCGATGCGCTGCCCACGGCCGTCAACACGCCCGAACTGCATATCGAATTTTCCAAGGAAGGCGAAAACAAGGCGTTTATTGAAAAGCTGCGTCAGGCAGCAAAGTTTGACGACGCCGAAGACGTGATTCTGATCGATGGTCTGCGTGTGGAATTCAAGGATGGCTTTGCTCTGGCCCGTTCGTCCAATACCACTCCTGTGGCGGTGATTCGCGTGGAAGGCGACACGCCTGAAGCGCTTGAGCGTATCAAGGAGCGTTTCGCCGCGTTCATCCTCTCAGTGGATCCGACGGTGAAGCTGCCGTTCTGATGACGGTTAACTGACAACGCAAAAACGGCGCAAAGACCCAAAGTCAATGCGCCGTTTTTGTCGTTGCCGGAAAGCGCGTTAAAGCGGCTGCCCGAGAGCAAACACCAAACCGTTGGCTCCTTCAAATGTTTTTCCGGGAGCAAAGGCGGTGACCTGTCGCTTGACGTACATTTCGGGCCAGGGACCGAATTGCGCGCCGAGTCCCTTGAGAATAGCCACTCCGGTGGGGGTCACCGTTTCGCCCGTACCGTTGTAGGGACGTACGGCTACACCTTCGAGCTGAGCTAAAGTAGCAGGTGCCGGATTGGGGACGGCACCGTGCGCGCAACGCACCGTACCGTCGGCTAGCGGCAAGGGAGAGGCTACAAAAGCCGCCGGATTGATCGACGTGAACATTTCGGCAATCAGGCCCACCGCCAGAATATTGGTCATTCGGCCCACTTCGTGAAAGTGCACCGATTCAAGCGGACTGTTGTGTACGCGGGCTTCGGCTGTGGCCACGTTGTGCCAAATGCGGCGGGCGACTTCGAAAGCGGCTTCCGACAGGTTCGAGGCCGAGGCGTAGTAATGAAGAATGTCGCCAGGAGTGCGATGCACATGCCCTTCGGCAGGAGCCTCGAAACGCGCCGTCACGCCGCTGATGCCGTTGACGGAGACGGGCGCGACTTCAAGTGAGGCCTGCGTCTTGGGAAAGTGCAATTTCAAAAGCTCGTCGGCGCTTGAAAAAAGACCTATGCCGCCAACGGTAAAAAGACCGGCAAGAAGGCTGGCTGCGTTCAGACCGGCGTGTACGCGTACCGTCAGAACGGGGCGGCTCAGTACAGTAGTGCTAAGAGGCATTGTCAGTTTTTCGGAGGATAAATGGCGTTAAGAATGCGAGCGGCTGCGCAGGCTGCGC
>ULXU01041200.1_pt1 | contig 18149 bp, 17 predicted proteins | sample 1961521 | NCBI WGS metagenome assembly ULXU01 (sample SAMEA4835845, study PRJEB28245) | human gut metagenome | biome: gut microbiome; material: fecal sample | place: Denmark | collected 2008
CGGCGTTAAATTTAAGGGTAGGCGCAGGATTTGACGTTTACTATATATCATTTGTATGTCATATAACCTAAGCACTTTATCAATATAATCCATATATTTAATATATGGATTCATTTGTAATAGATTCTTAATATCTCCAATAAAAAATCCCTCTTTTAGATAAATCACCAGCCACTTCTTTGCTAACTACCCCTTTGACATCAGCTAATACTGGTTTTTCCCCGTTGTGTCGAACTAATTTCATTGCTATCTGCTCTATTAATTCATCCTGATAGTAATTATGCGAAACTGCCAATACAAGCATATTAATATCATTCCAATCTCTCCAATCGGTAAGTTCTATTCCATATTCTTTTTTCACGTTCTCAAGATTAGCAATTGGGTCTGAAACATCGACTTCACATCCAGCATTCTTCAATTTTTCAACTATCTTAACTACTTTAGAGTTCCTTGTATCTGAGCAATTTTCCTTAAACGTTATACCTAATATACCAACTTTTAAATTCGGTGTTCTACTTCTAAACAACCTAAGTAATTCCTCTGCAATCATCTCAGGAATGTATTCATTAATAGTTCTCGCTGATTCGACAATGCTCAAATTTATATTTTGTTTTTGAGCCAAATCAATCAAATAGTATGGATCAACACCAATACAGTGCCCACCGACAAGTCCAGGGTAAAACGGCATATAATTCCACTTGCCTGAAGCCGCTTTAATAACATCATATATATCAATATTTATGTCTCTAAATAAAAGATTAATTTCATTAATTAGTGCAATGTTTACATCTCGTTGTATGTTTTCTAATAATTTTGCAGCCTCAGCTACACGTATAGAAGCCGCCCTAAAAATAGGGCCTTCCCATACTGAACTATAAATATCAAATATAATTTTTAAGCTTTCATCATCTAAACCGCTTACTATTTTTTCACACTTTTCAGGCAAATGCATTTTATCTCCCGGATTAATCCGTTCAGGTGAAAACCCAACATGAAAATCAACACCTTTGTGCAAATTAGAGTATTCTTCCAAAATAGGTATACATATATTTTCAGTTGTTCCTGGAGAAATCGTCGACTCTATCACAACAGTATTTTCATGTTTTAATACTTTACCAACCGTTATCATAGCCTCCTTCAACGCTGTTAAATCCGGCTTGTTATTCACATCAATAGGTGTTGGCACACATACTATATATACATCTGCTCCGCAAATATCACTAATTTCACCCGTAAATATAACATTATTTAAATTATCTATTTCCTTCTTTGATAGTTCTCCGCTTCTATCTATACCATCGTTCAAAGCACTAATCTTATTGATATCGCAATCATACCCAATAACTCTATATTTTTTTTGAAAAATATTAACCAAATGAATTCCTACATACCCCACACCAATTACAACTACCTTCATAGCAATATCTTCCTAATCATTTTTATTTTTTCTGTAAACCTCATGTTTAAAAATTTCACTCATAAATAAACATAGCCGATTATTGTTCGAGTCGTAAAAGTATTTTGCTAATTTGGGGATCCCAAAATCGCCATTCCTCTCTCTCTCAAAATCCTGTATATCTTTTATTCTTTTTATATATTTTTCAGATTCTCTTACTTCACGCCCATCATCAACCTCGATTCTAAATGTTTTCTTATTAAAACATAATGCCTCACACAAGACAGTGCTGTGAGAGCTTATAATATAATCCGCTTTTGAAACCCAATTATACACAGACATTTGAAAATCCATGTCAACTACAATATTATTCTTCTGTAATTTTGATATAACCTCATCATAAATAGTTTCTTCTGGATGAAATCTATAGATAACTATCCAATCATTATGCTTTTTCTTTAAGTCTATAGCAAATTCGACCAATCTTCTGTTTTGTGCAATATATGACACAACAAGCGCAGTCATTTGCTTTTTACTTTTTTGTTCATAATATCTATGTTTTTTTATATATTCATCCAAAAACAAATTACCAACCACAATCATACGGTCTTTACATACATAATTTCGAATTGTATCTATATCAAACTGCCCATAAACAAACATATATTTAGGAATAGTTGAGTCAAACTTTCTGTCACATTTACTGTTATAAGCAATATGCTCCGTTCCTATTTGGCCATGTTGCATTTCTATGGTATCTATTCCTAACTCATTTGCCACTTCAACAATAATACTGTTAATGATTGCATATCCAGATGCAACAACAATTGCCTTAGGAGAAATTATACTTAACAAGTCATTGTAAAAAGTTTTGTATTCTAGCATACCAATCACATACAAAATATGTTTACTAAAGTCTTCATAAAAAGCTTTATCAAAACCAACCTTTAAATTTCTTTCAAAAATTTGGGCAATAGAGTTAACGTAATCATTTACCAGTTTTTCGTCTATATGCTGGTTTCCAATTATATTAACTTTATTATAATTAATTACAGATAAATCTTCATTTTCTTCGATTTCAGTTTTTCTATATGATTGGCTACAATATTTTATGCTAACATCACATACCTTTGAAAGCATACCTGTTATTGGACAAAAATATGTGCCATCTTTCACCAACATTCTATGCCTATTATTTACAATTAATAATTCCGTACCTTTATAAAATTCGACTAACTCATCAAAATATCTCTCTTTTTCTTCAAAAGTATACTTTCTACCATCATCAGTAAATTGTTGACGATATGATACTGTTACAATATCAGAACCACTCACAAATCGCTCTATCATTCTGAACAACTCTAGTCTTGTTCGATTCCATATTTTTATATCACCAAGTTTGCTATTCCATAAATCATATTTTTCTTCTATATCCAAAAATTTTTCAACAAGACCATTCATTTACTTAAATTATCCCTTCAATAATAAATCAATTATCAAAATACTAGTTATAAATATTTTCCCCTAATTGTTAAATGAATTTCAGTTGTTTCATCGTAAACGCTATATTTGTAATAAACGCATATACTGCATAATAGCTTATAAATACCATATTGATTATTTGTGACCTAGTCTTTATCCTCTGATTGTTGACATCGTATAAGGAAGACGCTATGTCTAAGTTCTTTGCCTATGAGGACAGTCTTACTCTTCAGAAAAAAAGCGTTTTGTTTACAAATATTTAGTTGTCAGATTTCAAAACTGCACCTCGTTTTGCAATTAATTTTATGAATATTTTTATACCAACTCGGTTCTGTTTCAGCAAAATTTTTATACCACAAATCTATATTTTGGGCCTTCCACATGACTTTTTTATATTCTTCTGTGTTTTCTCTAAACCACACCAATGCAGCTAGTGTTCCAACCGATATATAAAATGCACTAATCCTCCAAAAATCCTCGGGAATAGAATCATTGAAATAACCATCAATAGCCCCTGTAGCATATTCTCTTGATATACTCGCATCTACTATTACTCTTTTTAAGTCGTAATATGGATCGCCTATTTGAAATCTTTCAAAATCCAACAAAATCGGAATATCATTACTAATAACTATATTGTCCGCTTGAAAGTCATTATGCAAAAATACACTTGGTCTATGCCCCAAAAAATCGATATTCTGATAAATAAATCTAAGCCATCCCTCGTCATGGGGATATCTTACATTACTTTCCAAATACTCTTCAATTTGTTTACTGAATTTATCCCTTGGTGGATATTCTCCTTCCACATCAATTTTTAAGGAATGGATTTCCTGTAATTGTTTCCCTATTGCTCGTCCAATTTCATATTGTTCAATGCCTGATTTCATTCGAAGATAATCTGCTAAAGAAATACCATCTATCCAAGAATAAACAGATGTAATCTCATTTGTATCAATTATTAAATCAATTAGCCGACTAACAGAAACACCTTTTTGGAACAATAATTCTAACACTTTTTTTTCAATCTTTTTTCGCTCCGGATCACATTCACGCGATTGCTTTATAAACACAGGCATATCTCCCTGCATCGCACTGTACTTCTTAGCGGAACTATAACCCTGATTTATTTTTGAAACTATTACATAATCTGATTTCATAAACTTAATAAATTATATCTTTTTGTACAAAATGTTATTTGACCAAACATATTTACATTTCCCCCATATTTGAGCAGATGCTACATCTGGGAAGAAACCTTTTCCTTTGAAGTTCGCACTTGTATTACACAAAACAGAAATACCCGTTATTTTTTTATATTCCCACAATAATCTGTATAATGTCTCATTTTGCTCTCTAGAAACAGTCTGTACCCTTGCAGTGCCATCAATATGAAATATTGATGGTACCATTCTTTTTGCAAATTCTGTTCCCTCGTGTTCAAATAACATAAACTCATCTCTGTCTCCCGGAATAAAGTACATGGGTGCATCTTCTTCTAAACATACAGGTGCAACTGGTCGATAATACTCGCGTTGTTTTATATCATTTAATACTCCTTTTATTTTTTCGCTTCTAGCATCAGCTATAATACTCCTATTTCCCAATGCCCTTGGCCCTAATTCCGAACGATTATTAATTACCACAACGGGTTCCCTAGTATCAGCTATAATAGATGCCAAATCACAAATTTCACACTTATATCTTTTCCACCCCTCAGAAATATAGTTTTCCTTAGCAATTGGTCCTAAATATGTATTCCAATTAAGAGTTTTTAATCCGTTATGTAAACGGTATGCGCATATTTGTCCAATAGCTGCCCCTGTATCATTAATAAATGGTGGTGCAAAAATCTTATAATTTGAAAAAGACTCTTTAATTTTTGAATTCCATTTAATGTTAAGCATTGACCCACCTGCAAAACACAAGTTACTACAGTTGTTTTTTTCCGAATCTAATGTAACATGTAAACCATGTATTAACTTTTCTTCTAAGAAGCACTGAAGTGAATTTAAAATATCTTCCGTCTTTTTTATCTTGCCAAATCTCTCAACAATTGCATCTTCGAAAAATCTATTTTCTTTCCACCCATTCTCAATTGTACTATTTTCACTCATTTCATCATAAATTTCTCGCATGTAATCTACGATATCTTTGTCTCTATTTCCAAGTGCAATATATGCCATAACGGTTCCTGCATAATGATGCGTAAATGTGTTTTGCCCACCTTTTTTTCGTCTCGTATATGCAAATTCCTCAAATCTACTTGCCAATCCCGGATATATATCACCACAAAACTTTGTAATATAATCAATAAATTTAATCTGATTAATTCTCGCATCATAATAATATAATGCAGACTTTGAACCGCCATCAAACATCAGAATATATGAGGATTCTCCGTTTTGAGCAAACGGGCTCGTACAATATGTTGCGCATAAATGAGAATATACATGCGTGAAACTGTAGTACTCTCCCACTGTTTCATTCCTATATGTTTCACACTTATCAATATTTTCTTGATTGTTTTCATAATTATTTACCACAAATCGATTGTGGCCTATACTTACATAGGTATAATCAAGAGAAATATCCTCTTTTGCCCAACCATCAATCAACCATACATCAACATCTTCTCTGCAACGATTAAACATTTTAAAAATATAATCTATATCTTCTACACTATTTATATGGGAAAAACGAAAGTTATTATTTATCTTTTCTAATTCCACACTAAATATTAATTCTGAATCCTCAGCGTAGGCCACTGTCCCATCATGAGTTATTTTTAATGCACATATATTCATATCCATATTCCTTTGTTTAAATATATTTTTTATTATTTATGGTAGCTCCAGACAAATTAATCCCAAATCGTTCTATTAATTCTATAGCTCTAAGCGTTTCCTCGGAAGTTGGCTTATAGTGTCCAGACTCATTACTTACCTCAATTACAGTGCCCTCCGAATCCAATCTAAACATACCAACAGCCAAAACATCTTCACCTTTTGCCAGAAAAGAGTGACTAATTCCCAGCACAAGTTCATATTTTTTTGTAATAACATAATCCAAACATTTATCCAGATTCTTCAAATCTTCATTAACAATTATTTTACCCGAATCTATAGCATAGGTAATTATATAACCTTGTTTTATTATTCCTGGATATTTATTTTTAATGACTATTTCTTCCTTACTCATATTTGTTTCTCTTAATAACAGTAAAATAATCTAATGTCAAGTCCGGATTTCTATACTTTACATTATTCCATTTATCCGGGCCAACAACCATCTTATTCTCATTAACTGATAAATACTGAATCCACCACCCAAAGGTACTATTAGGAATTATAAAATGCTTGCAAGCAGTCATCAATAATAATTTTTCGCCTATTGTTAATCCTTCCGGCTCGTAAATCACGTCTCTCCCATCACAATCAAAAGTATCCCTTACCCATGCAATATCATTAGAAAAAACAAAAAAAGAAGGATTTATCACCGAATTTTCCACTATGTTTATCGCATTCTTATAATATTGCCGGGAGCAAACTCCCATTATTCTATTTTGTTCTGGATGAATAACACTCCATCGCCTGACAGAAATGCACACTGCATTGGTCTCGCATATCATTTTGAAAAAATAATTATATTCTTTACGGAGGTCCACTTTTGGTTTCAACTCATCCAAAAGAATATTTCTGATTTTCCCAAAATAACGTTCTGATTCAACGCAGCCATATATATATATATTTCCCTTTCCAGTATATTCAAACTCTGTATAATCATCCGAATAAATCACGTTGTATTTCTTAAACAATAAATTAAGTCTATTTCTCCAACTAATTGCTCTTTCTGCATCAACTCCAATTTTTTTTATATAACTATTATATTTTTTTAGAAATCGACACACCTTATCGTATGGTTGTAAATAAGGTTCTTCATTATTTATTACTTCACAATCAGTTATATTTAATTCTAAAATACTGCTTAAATAATCTTCTTCCTCTTGGCGATGTCTGGAAACCCTCTCAAAATCTAATACAATCTTTTTTTCAGGGAAATCTTCCTTAATCTTTCTTGCGCATGCATATCTAAACAACTGATTTCCTAATCTCCCCCCCATAAAAACGTATATCATCGTTACAATCCCCCTTTCTGTGCTATTTATAATAATTTGTCACCTTCTCTATAAAACGAAAAATAATAAGTCACCAAAATTACATCTGTTCACCTGCTGGAATTGTTTTGGTAGTATTCATACCATTACAATACTTGCACATGTCTAAATATCCTTTATCCGAATATCCCATACAATATTCAAATATTACTTTCTTATCGAGAAATCTACAATCCGATAAATCTATATAATCATATTCTCCAATATTCATTTTAGTATTTTCAGAATATGATCGTGCCATAATGCAATAAAATAATTTACTATCACGTATCTCTCTACATTGTGATCCGCATATATTAAACAAATGCAATGCTTCCTCTGGTGTATGAATTTCTTTTTTAAATCCAAAATCTATCCATTCATTACTCGAATTTTCTAAACAATAACTAACCTCCATACTATGTAACCGTTCAATTAAAATATCATATTTGCATTTTAGCCAATTGTTTACTAAACTGTAATTTGAGATATGAATAGAAATATTATATTTTTTACACATTTCAAGTACGCTATCATGTGGTATAACTGTGCCGTTGGTAATAAAATAAAATTCATTTATCATATCCCTATAATTCTTCCCTATATACTCCACAACCTCGTTAAGATTTTTATATAAAAAGGGTTCCCCTCCGAGCAATGCGAATCTATCTACTCTGTCAAATTTTTTAAAAAAATAATCCGCACTTTTTTTGACTATTTGAGGTGACAAATCTGTTTCTATCTGTGTGTTATCCACATAATTACATCCATGGCAACAATACTTACATTTTAACGTACATCGCTCTGTCAACGATATCTGGGAATGTAAAACATGCAAAAAATTATATCGATACAATTCATACAATGGATAAACCCTTCTAACAAATTCGTCCCAATGGTAATAATGTTTATATTTTTCTTTTCCTACACTCACCAATTTTTTTTCAATTAAATTCGCTTTTTCCCCTTTTGCTGTAATAACTATCTTGAAATTATAATTTTCTAAAAATTCATTATATGTGTAGATTTTTTCATTTTTTATTGCCCTATTACTAGTATCAACTACTGAATCATCAACAATATAACCCTTAACCAAATTTCGATGTTTTCCATATTCGAACAATCTTCTTCCATAAAGTTCTTCTCCAAAAGCAAACACAGAAAAATCATTATCAATATCTAAATCGTAAAAACTTATCAACTTGTCCAATTCATGGCCTATATTTTCCCATTTCATAAATGTCATCCATTCTTGTCTTTTCGAAGTATTTACTATTTATAGACATAATTAAATATGCTCAATTTATATGAATAATTATATAATACGTTAAACTCTCTTTATATCATGCGACTCGTCGCAGTATTTACACAATGAATAATATACTCTCCCTCGCTTAATCAACTGCCGATAATCATTCGCCTCTTTTGATGTCCAAACTTCCCATACACTTTGCTTTTTCATATCTCCAAGAGTTACCGTACCATAAACGTCATTACAGCAAAGGCTTACCTCCCCACTAGACCGGATTACCATCTGAATAAATGGTAAAATGCATGAACAATCCCACGATTTATTATCATTCCGATTAGGTGCTTGCCCACCTCTAGAACGTAAAACTTCGTTTTGTTTTCGCAGACTAATAGTTACCTTTTTATTAAGATAATCATCCCCTTTGATATACCTTTCTATTTCTTCTACTTCAGGATTAATCTCCAACGAATCATTGTAATTATCAATTATCATTTCGTCTACATACCCGATAATAGCTTTGAATTTATCAATTCCCATTAACGTTCCATTTGTACATATATCTATTGTAGCATTGAGTAAATTCTCATGCGCAAATTTGGCAAACCCAATTATTCTGTCATCTAGAAAAGGCTCATTGTTAGAATGTAGACTTAATCTTCCCGAATACCCCATATCTTTCAAATCAAGTATTATTTTCTTAAAAATCTCCTCTGGCATTTTTATATGTGTCCGCCGATCTGCATATATATTAGCTGGACAAAAGGAGCATTTTCCATTACATGCATTAAATGTTTCAATTTCAATTCTTCTCATCATTGGAGGATTATTTATATTAAAATCTTTTGCTATTCTAAATGTGTATTCCCTATATCTCTCAAATCTTTTTGCCTTTTCTTGCTCATTCTCTTGATTTAATAAATATCGGTTAAGTATCACTTTCTGTCTTCCTTTCTACTAAAAAATAAAATAAGAATAGATATATATATCTAATAACACTAACAGGTTTATTATACTTTAACAGATACTTATACACTTCGTCATAATAACATCCGTACCTCTTGGGACTCTTTACTTGTCGTGCATGACTTCTCGCTATCAATTTGACTGTGTCACTTTTTATGTCATCCCATGTTTCTTGATCAATTCTGTCATCTTTCCTAAGTTCATAAATCATATCCAAAAAATGCTCTCCAAATTCTTTTGGAAAATGATATCCTCCTTGAAATCCAATTTTCTGAATGGCATAATAGTTTTTTCCATATACAATATACTTTGTTTTCTCTTTCATCTTAAAAAGTAAATCCATATGAGGGAAGAAAGGATCTACGCTAACATTCTTTGCCCAACATTCATCGAAATCTTTTTTCCACATTGCAAAAGAAGAACACCATGTAATATGATAAGTAACAACTTTCATAAGTTGCGATAAGCTAGTAAATGTTATTACATTTTGCTTAGAGTATGTTTTTGCAAATATAATAAATGTATTCTCTTCATCACATCTTCTTATATCATCAATCATTGTTTCTAGTGCTCCTGGCTGATATTTCAAATAATCATTATTAAGTTTAAGTAGTTTTCCTTTTCCCATCCTTAAAACATTTATCATGTTCATATATTTTAGCCGTTCTGTATTTTTCTTGTATAAAACATTCTGATATCTTTCTGTGTACTCCTGAACCATTTTTTCTGTTTCATGATTTGTAGAGTCATCTGCAATGCAAATTTCATAAAGATTCTTATCAACATCTTCCAACAGTATGCTGTCTAATAGCGCCTCAAGAGCTTTGGACCTATTATATGTTGGAATACATAAGGAAATAATTGGCTGTTCTTTCTTCATGCTTAAAGCTCCCTCATATAGTCTCTATATGTTCCAATTTCCTTTCTATCTCGGTTTCTCTTTTTAATATATACGCAATTATTTCTGAATCCTTTGATACTAATTCATCAAACTCTTTCTTAGAAACCATATTTTTTTTCAACATTTCATCAATCCCAGCCTCTTTTATGTGAAGCAAGTCCTGCTCCAATTCACGGCCTTTCATATGTGATAAAAATAAATTGTAATAAGAAGGTAACATGGCCTTATATTTTGCTTGATAATTAATATCATATGCTCTCAAACACAAAAATAATGTATCGTATATTATCTTATATATCATGATAACTCTCTGCCTCTTAGTAATGGGCAAAGAGCATAGGACATTAATCCATATTCGTAACTGTCGTATCCTATCTACCGGTTCAAAATAAAAAACATCTGGTGTATCTTTAGAATTATTTGTAATCGTAGTTTGTTGAAATCTATTCTGCGAATAATACTCTATTGAAGACGTTTTAGTTGTCCCTGTAAAGAAAAGTACTGACATCGCATACATAAATGAGTATACACTAAAAATATCAGGTGCCTCTTCAAAAGAAATGTTTCCAATTTTATCTTTATACAAATCCGTTCTGAAAATAACTCCAGTCATATATCTAATATTAAAACCCAAGTCGTATAATGCATCCCAACCTTTTTTATATACTCTATCCGGATATATCAACTTATCATTTGGTCCTCTTGACCCACTCACAAGATACACAGAGTACCTGTTTGTCAATTTAAGTTCATTAATTAAACCTTTGATAGCATTCAAATCTAAGTCATCCTCATCACTTATCAGAAGTGAATATTTCCCAAAAGCTTTCATAAAACAAGTATGACTATTATAAGAAGCTCCCAAATTCATATCATTTTCAAAAAACCTTAACCTTTTATCATCTATTGCTGCTAAAATCTCCAGAGTATTATCGTTTGAACAATCATCACATACTACTATTTCTATCTCGTCACCATCATATTGCAAAAGTTTTTCAACACATTGCTTAATAGTATTAGCCCGGTTGTATGTTGGAATACATACACTTAATACAGGTACTTTCATATTACTTCAACCTAATCCTCCATTAACATAATCTTTTCTAATACATTGGGAAAACAATTCATTATTCAACGGTTCTACAGATTCAGAAACATTAAACATACAGTTATAGCATTGTGTTCCTTTCAATTTGTTTTCTTGATGCCTATTTCTAATTTTCTGCATGGCTGGTGATTTCCAAGCTTGTTCCAATGATTGATTATTCAAATCTTCCACAACCAAATAATTCAATGCTTCTGAACAGCAAAGTGATAAAAAACCCTCTGCAGTTATTGTTACACAATTTGATAAAAAAGAGCATGGAAGAGTTTTTTGGGGATAATCATAATATGGAAATGGCAAATCCTCTCCACGAAGTTCATAATTTACATACTTTGAATAATCATCTACCATATATCCACCAAAATTGTCAGGCTTAAAAAAACAAATATCATCTACATACTCTTTTATCCTGTTATAATGTTTTTCTGCCTCCATTATCGTATAGTCAGTAATTACAAATCCAGATAAAATTTTACATTTTATTTCATTCTTGTCTCTATATTTCTTTATACGCTTAATCAATTCAATTACATAATCATAATCATCGCTTCCATGAATCAGTTTGTATGTCTCTCTTGAACCTGCATTTATTGAAAATTTTATGCTATCAAGGCCTGCATCCATTGAAGCAATAACATCATCAAATTTCGCTTTCGCACCATTTGTAGTAATAAATACATATTCCATTCCCGAGTTCTTACAGTGGCGAATATATTCATGCAAATTATTCACCAAAAACGGTTCCCCATTCAGAAACAGTGCGGCTCTTTTCACGCCTAATTTAGCACTCTCTTCTATAATTCTAAATGCAAACTTTCTGTCCATTACAACCGGCTTTCTTTCCTGTTTTGCATGTGGGCACATAATACATTTATGATTACAGATATTTGTTAATTCCAGTCTCAATGTACACTTTGATATATCAGGTACTGCTTCAACTTTTTTATTAATATACCTATCATCTACATCATTTATATAACTCATAAAATCCCCTTCTACTGCCTATATTCTTTAATCGTTTTTCCATTTTCATATAGATATAACAACGCATCACTTCTGCTAAATATCTGATCACATTTAGCGCATATTAAATCAGTACCGCTAACCCCCCCTTTATCGTGAACCCCTCTAAGAATATCATATTTTTCGTTGATCATAGAAAATGAATCTTTCTTAAGATTCCCCAATAGAAGTCTTTTTTCACAGTCAAAAACGCAAGGAGAAACATTACCATCAGACCATATCTTAAAATGTTTATTCTTTATTCTCTCACAAGAGACTTCTGTATTAGATAACACTTCTCTATCCGCAACATATCCTCCCCAATTATGTTGTTTCCAAACATTAACCTCATCTAATCCTTGCTTTACCCAATAATCAACCCACAACATTACATCTGAATGATTTATATCCATATCCAAATAACTCATTATAATATATGGTTTTCTCTTTCTATTCTGAGATAATTGCATTAGGTTGCGCTGAACATCCTCAAATACCAAGCTTCCTCTATGTACAGCCTCATACTTTTCTTTCGTAAATCCGTAGTTACTTATTTTTAAAATATCGACATACTCACAAATCAAATCCCACTTTGTTGAATCCATTAATTGGCCCGTCGTTGTAAGTCGTATACTTAATCCGGTGTGTTTGATCTTAACAAACTCAAAAAAATCTTCTAGATGTGAATAGCATAACGGATCACCCATACCTCCTAAAATAATAGCATTATATCCGTCATTCACAACTTTATTTACATACTGTTCCGCATCTCTAATATCCATTTCTGAGTTAGTTTGGCTATATTTATTACGCGCACACATTATACAATTAGCACCACAATTTGTTGTTAATTCAAATGTTATTTCTTTTAAGTTTGGTATATCAATCATCTAACTTGATGCATAGACCTAATAGCCTATGTCCTCCTTTTCTGCGTAAAAAACTGTTTCCATAATGAACTTGCATCAATTTGCGGAAGTTCATAAAGGGTATAATTTTGTTTACTCATATCAGACCTAAATCCATATTTTATTCCCAATTCCTTTAGTACAGTTAATGTATCTTCATTGTAGGAATTGCAGGGATGCGACATTATTCTTACTTCTTTCCCACTTATAGATTCAAGACATTTTTTATTCTCCAAATATTCTTTTTTTTGTTCTTCATATGACAATGATTTCAAATCATTTGGATGAGAATGAGTATGTAATCCTAACATGTGTCCTTGATTGACTAATTCTTTAACCATCTCTTCAGAAAGCCATATATCATATTTGTGATCCTCAAAAGTATACCCTTTTGCACGCATCAACTCACACATAATATCATCAAAACACTGGTCGGATAAAACCTTGTTTCTTAAATACTTAAATCTCTTGTCTTGTTCCGTATAGTAATCGCTCCACTCAAGTTCATCAACCAAAGTAAAATCATCCCATTCTTTTTTACTTATACAGTTTTGAGCAAGTGTAAAGAAATCACTGTAAAACAGATCTACACTCTTATATGCATAAAACCTGAAATGATGATATTTTTCTACGGATATATTATTGCCACAATAATTGTCTGTATAAAGGAACCAAATAGCTTTTATTCCATACTTGTTTAGTATCGGTAAAGCTATATCATACTGGGACTTTAGGCCACAACTGAAAGTTAATACAACCTTCGGGCGACCATTTATCCCCCCACTATCTAAAGCATTAAAATAAGTATCTGGAGAAACGACATCATACTCACATATTATTTTTTGAATCAATCTATCAAATTGCAATTCATCTAATGAACCTTGGCATACAATATGTTCATTATTGTTATGAAAATAGTGAAAAGAAATGCCAAATGCATTAATCATTTTTTCAGTCCTCTCTTTCCATAGGCTCCATCTTTTTCACTATCTCTGTATGATTCAACCGTGCCAAGTCTAGCATTCCTTTTCCTTTTTCCGGCGAAGCTTTAAACCCAACCGAGATTCCAATTGTAAACATTATATCTTCAATCTCTTTATCAAAATTCCCACACGGATATGCCACTGCTATGGGTTTCCGTGTCAGAACACCTTCAAGAACATCATAATTTGTTTTAAATTCATCAAATTTCCTCTTAAAAGACATATTGTCAAACGAAGTAGGATGCGTATGTGAATGAAGTCCTATCAAATGTCCTTGCTTTTCCAATGCAATAATCTCTTTTTCTTTCATCCACAAAAATTCTTTTCTACTCTTAGAATTGTATCCTTTTTTTTGCATCATTTGTGTCATTATTAATCTATAATCATCACCATCTAACAATTTACTCCTTGTAAAACGGAACAGCTTATCTTCATATGTATGCCAGATACAATATGGCTTATAATCCTCATATTGAAAATTTTTTATTTTTTCCTCGACCTCTGATGTAAAAATTTCTTTATTATCCGATAGTGATTTAAAAAAATCATTATAGAAATCCTTCACATTTTTGTAACAAAAAAATCTAAAATCATGATGCACTTCTAAATCAGATAAAACTCCGCTCCATGGTTCTGTATATATGAAAAAACCAGCTTTTATACCATATTTGTTTAATATAGGCACTGCCACCTCGTACTGGCTTTTGATTCCATCATCAAAAGTCAAACATATATCCTTTTCTGTAAGAGAACCTTTTACACATTTTGATATATATTCATCTATTGATAATACAGAAAAATGCTTAAATAAATAGCATAATATTTTCTCAAAATTCACAGCATCAATCGAACCTTGACACGGCAGGTATTGATTGTTATTATGAAAATAATGAAACACAATTCCCGACATTTCTTAAATCACCCACATATTCTATTGGCTATTCTTCTTATAAAGTTTTCTTGCAAGTAATAAGTCCTCAAAAGAATTTATATCACATGAACGTTGTGTAGGCATCACATATATTCCTGGCTGTGCAGAAATAATACATTTATTTTTTAAAATACTCTCTGTCCATGCCGCATAAAGAGCACCATTTCTTACAAATAACGGATTGCAATCCTGACTTCTTTTACCAACATTATGTTCTTCACTAATCGGAATAAACTCATCATTTACTTTTTCATATATCCCCTGTTTATAGACATTGGTTAACTCACATGCAGATACAACACTTTCGAATTTATTAGTCATTAATAACCTCACAATCTCTTCGATGTCCGTGGCTATAGTAAGGGGAGCCGTTGGTTGCAATAATACAACCGCATCATACTCTATTCCTTTGCTTTTTCTCTCATCTAATACACTTATAACAACATCCACACTTTTTACAGTATCACCTGATAATTCCTTACTTCTTAAAGGAACATCTAGAATATCATATTTTCTACTCTCATTCATAAGTTTGACTGAATCTGTTGTTAAATATACATCAGTAATACAACCTCGTTTCCTAGCTAAACACATTTGTTCAACAGCGATAGCAGTTATACTTTTCCCATTAATTTTCCTGAAGTTTTTCCTTATTAATCTTTTTGATTCTGCTCTTGCAGTTATTATCCCCAGTACTCTCATATTTCCTCAACATATGTTATAGATTTTTTCGGAGGCAAATCATAATTTAATATATATTCAGCAATTTTATGCCCAGCATGACCATTTCCATATAATAATGACTGTGAGCATTTCATTTTACCTATTTGACTAATTCCTTCTACTATTTCTTGCTCACTATCTCCGACATCAATCACATTATTGCCACGTTCTCTTCCATATTGTCTTGAGCCTATGTTTACAGCCGGAATTCCCAAATACGAGCATTCTCTAATTGCTACACTAGAGTTACCAATCACACCTGCAGAATGTATAAGCAGATGCAAAAAGTCCTCGCTCTCCATTGGTGGAATGGAATAAATGCTTGAATTATCACTTATTAACTCATCTATCTTTGATGCTCCTGCATCAACATTGCCCCTGACCCATAAGCATTTTTTCCCAGCCTTATTTATAGCTGACAATAAAGCACATAATCGATCATGTAATGTTTCCAACTCATTTGTTGTTGAATGAAAAATAACAACATAATAATCCCGATCCGATAATTCAATTATCTTCCGATTCATGGTAATACCATTTGGCATGTATTTTTTTGTAATCTCACTAATATTCATACTATTTTTTAGAGCATGTTCTGCTATATCACACGATGGACAACCTGTAACTTTAATGCGATCCTCCGATTCTCCCATCTTAATAAGAAACTGTTTTGCTCTATTCGTTGATACCAAATGAAAATCCGATAATTTTGTAACAGCATGCCTTACTTTTTCATCTATATTTCCTGTCACTTCACCACCTTGAATATGCACAAGTGATATATTCATATAGGATGCTGCTATAGCTGTTGCAATTGTTTCATACCTATCAGCAATAGTAACTACTATATCTGGCATGAGTTTTTCGAACACTTCTGCTAACCGATTCATTGTCTCTGAAGTAGTCTTAACTTGTCCAACTAGTGATGAATCATTACAAAGACTATTTATCTCCTGTATCCCTTTTATATTATCCTCTATCAGTTGTTGTTTTACATTTCCATAAAATTCATTAGCTGCAGAAGCAGTTAATATTACGTTCAAATCCGATTTATTATTTATTTCTTTTAATGCCATTCGAAATCTAGAAAAACTTGCTCTACTACTTATAACAACACATATTTTTTTCATATATCACCATACTCGATAAAATAACCTTTCTTCTTGTCATTCTTTAATACTTTACCGACAACGCAATCAATTTGACTCGCTGGAATACCAACCATAGGCTTAAGCAATAACAAATCCGTATATTTTATTTTTGCTCCGCTTTTCATGTCATGCTTTAATGCAATACTTTTTGAAAACATAATATGAGTCTCTTCAAAACATTCTGATATTTTATTTTTATCCGTCGGATTATTCACTGCTATATCTATCATATGAATGCCCTGTACTAATTCTTTAAGTTCTTCTCTGGTAAGAGATGAAGATGTATCTGGTCCAAAATCAAACTTATCCATACACATATGGACTTCCAGTACATCAATTCCTAATGTGGCTGCTGCCAATCCTGAATATATAGTTCCACTATGATCAGAATATCCTATAGGTACAGCGTATCTCTGTTGCATTTCAGAAATTATATTTAATCCCCAAAATTGTGCCGGTGTCGGATACATAGTTGTACACTGCATTATAACTATGTCAGCATTTCCATCATTTAGAATAGTAAAAGCATTATCCAACTCATTCCAACTACTCATTCCACTTGAAATATATATCTTTTCTGACTTCTCACCAATTTTCCTTAACAGAAAACTATTTGTTACTTCACCTGATGCAACCTTAAATATCCTAACACCATTATTCCATAACATTTCGAAGCTCTCAATTGAAAAAGGGGTTCCTATAAACTCCAACCCAACTTCATTGGCATGATCAATTAACCCCTTCCATTGTTCAGAAGTAAATTCCATTCGCTTCCAATAATCATATCTATCTTTATCTTGATAGCTGAACTTTACTCTCCACGGTTCTAATCTGCTACTCTCGTATTCAGCAATATGTGTTTGAAATTTTATTCCGTCAAGACCACATTCTTTAGCTAAATCAATAAATGCATGCGCTCTTCCAAGGCTGCCATCATGTGCTTGCGCAACTTCGCCAATTATCTTCGTTCTGTGCTCTTTTTCTCTCATTAACTCTATATTCCTCTTGCTATACGAATTATATTATTAAAAATACTAGCTAAATCGTGATCATCAACACAATCATTAAAAAGGTTCTAACAGTTTCTTAATCCTAATATTCACGACCTATATACTTATTGTATTATATATCCAATATTAAAACTTGTCCATTTAATCGGAAGTTTGACACTTCTTTTTTTGGCAATTTAATACAAA
>ULXU01063367.1_pt1 | contig 18086 bp, 14 predicted proteins | sample 1961521 | NCBI WGS metagenome assembly ULXU01 (sample SAMEA4835845, study PRJEB28245) | human gut metagenome | biome: gut microbiome; material: fecal sample | place: Denmark | collected 2008
ACGTTTTTTATCCTGCACTCTCAGAAAAATATTCTACGTGAATGGTATCGTTATTTAGAAACCGTTATACTAGTTGAGCCAGTCCCTGAATAATTTCACCAGAAACAGTACTACCAGAATCGGAACCAGTACCGGTGCCAGGAAAGACAATACGGAAAATACTGCGCTGAAGATCAACACTACTACCAGAATTCCAAGGATCAGCCACCCCCAGCCCGGAAGCTTTGCAAACACATTAGCCACTTTGTTCTGATGTGTACCATATGTTTCTTGCGCATCTGTGTTATAACTGTGATGCGCATTCTGCTGTCCGCCTGCTTCTCTATACTCGCCGTTGCCATAGACGGTGTTGCGGTATCCGGAGCGGTTGTCACCGCCATTGGTCTGAATGATCGTGCGGGCGATCAGTCTCGGATCTCCCAGACTCTCCAGCACCTCTTCTTCCGTTCTGCCTTTACGAATTTCTGTATTTATATAATCTTCGTAATAATTCACATTATCCATGACCAGACTGGGCGAAACTCTTCCGTTCAGCGCTATCCGCAGCCGGTCTACAAATTCCTGCTTATTCATACTTTCACGATTTCCTCCATTTACATCATCATTTTAGCATGACGTTAGTACTACGTAAATATACGGAGTAAGAAGTATTTCTAAAACTTTTCTAAAATGCCATTCAAAATACGCATAGAAAAAGAAGGTGTTCCGGTGGGTGTGCCCCTTCCCACATTTCTTTTGACCCATGGGGTGCGTAGCAGCACATTCTCTACTTCAGAATACCTTCTTTTTATTTTACGGATATTATAAGGCAGTTATTCCCTTTTGTAATGGATCTGATTTTCAGAAACACATAACACAAAAACCCCGGAGACATCATCTCCGGGGTCTTAGATGTACGTGACAGGATTCGAACCCACGACCTACTGGTCCGTAGCCAGTCGCTCTATCCAGCTGAGCTACACGTACATTTACAGGTTTTCGCCTGCAACAGTATGTATTGTAACCGCTGCAGACGAAAATGTCAATAGAATTTTTCTAATTTTTTAAACAATTTTATTTTCGACCTGTTTTTCTGACGTTGGTACCACTTTTACATCATACTTTTCCAGGATGGTCTGCTTGAATTCTTCGTAATTGTCTTCATCATCATAGCAGCCATATTCGATCTCCAGTGGTTCTTCCGTCTTCATCAGGAGCATTCCCAGAATGGACTTGGCATCCGTGCTCATCTTATGCACCCGGATGTCGATCGCATCATCGAATTCATTGCAGGTATCCACAAAATGTCTGATATCATCTTCCGAATGGAAAGTAATATATAGCTTTTCTCTCATCCTCTGTTCTCCCATCTGTCCGCTTGCGGACACCCCATACATTTGTATATTATGCCGTCAAACGCATAAGCCTATCCCCCCACACCGGTCAAGTGGGGACATGCGCATCTTTAGCGTGCTGCCAGCGCCTGTGCGATGTCTTCACGCATATCCAGTACTGCCGCACGGGAAGCATCTGCATAATTCTGCTCACCGAACTGTGCGTATTTCTCCTGCTGGTATGCAGCAATGATACCACGGGAAGAGTTGATAATGGCACCCAGTCCGTCCTCATTGAAGAAGTGTACCAGATCTGCGCCCTTACCGCCCTGTGCGCCGTACCCCGGCACCAGAATAAATGCCTTGGGCATTACTTTACGCAGTACTCTGCCCTGCTCAGGATAGGTTGCTCCTACTACTGCACCTACATAGCTGTAGGAATCACCCATACAGTCAGCTCCCCAGGCTGCTACCTTTTCTCCTACCAGCTCATACAGAGGTCTGCCGTTCACCAGCTGATCCTGGAACTCGCCGCTGCTGGGATTGGAAGTCTTCACCAATACAAAAATACCCTTTTTCTCTTCCTTACAGATCTTCACAAAAGGATTCACACCATCGGATCCCAGATAAGGATTCACAGTCACGAAATCCTCATCAAAACCGTAATAGCTCTTGCTGCCTACCTGTACTTTGCCCAGATGTCCTACTGCGTATGCTTCGGAAGTGGATCCGATATCGCCGCGCTTGATATCGCCGATAACGATCAGTCCTTTTTCTTTACAATAATCCACGGTCTTCTTAAATGCCACCATTCCGGGAATACCGAACTGCTCATACATTGCCACCTGAGGCTTCACAGCCGGTACCAGATCATAAATAGCGTCCACAATGCCCTTGTTGTACTGCCAGATGGCCTCTGCAGCGCCTTCCAGCGTCTCACCGTATTCGGCAAATGCTGCTTTCTTAATATATTCCGGCACGAATTTCATCATAGGATCCAGTCCTACCACGATCGGTGCGTTAGTTTCTTTGATGCGGGCGATCAGCTTGTTGATCATTTTTCCTCCGTTCTGCCATAACCTCTTGTCATGACCTCATTTATTTTGAATCGATCACCCTGTACTCGCCGGATGACCGCAGAAAAAGGCACCGCCTTCGGGCGATGCCTCCTGACCTGTTTCTATTCTACCCCAACTAATGTCAGTTGGTCAACGTACTTCTTGATATTTGAAGCATTTACATACTTTTTGTGGCTGTCACCGTTTACTACCACCAATGTCGGTGCCTGCATTACGCCGTAGCGCCTTGCCAGTTCCATGTTCTCCTCCGCATCGATGGTCACGTAGGGTACATTTTTCAGATATTCCTTCACCAGCTTACAATTCGGGCAGGTCTTAGTCGTGAACAGATACTTGATATTCTGCGGCTGCTCCACCTTCACTTCCACATCTTCTGCAAAATTGGACAAAGTCACCACGCTTCTTGTAGGACGTTTCAGGGAAGAATGTGCAACGTCATACTCTGTTCTGTTGGCGTATTCCTGTAACTTACCGTCGTTCCAGTTCTGTACCGGACGATAGTAACCGGTGATACGGCTGTAAACCTCGGTCTTTGCTCCGCAGTGGGGGCAGGTCTTCACTTCCCCCGCCAGATAACCATGTTCCCTACAGATGGAATAAGTCGGAGACAGAGTGTAATATGGCAGCTTGTAATTGGAAGCGATAGTGCGTACAAGCGAAGCTGCCGCCTTCCAGTCAGGAAGCTTCTCTCCCAGGAACGCATGGAATACCGTGCCCGAAGTGTACAATGTCTGTAACTCATCCTGAATATCCAGTGCATCAAAAATATCCACAGTATAGTCCACCGGCAGATGCGAAGAGTTTGTATAATAAGGAGTATCTCCGGGTTTACCTGCTGTCTTGATGCCGGGCCAGCGCTTTCTGTCATGCTTTGCCAGACGATACGTGGTACTCTCCGCAGGGGTTGCCTCCAGATTGTAGAGGTCTCCGTACTGCTCCTGATAATCCGACAGGCGCTCTCTCATGTGATTCAGTACTTCCTTGGTGAACTCCTGGGTCTTAGGATCGCTCATGTCAGCTCTCAGCCAGTTGGCATTTAAGCCCACCTCGTTCATGCCGATCAGACCGATGGTAGAAAAATGATTTTCAAAGGTGCCCAGATACCGCTTGGTATAAGGATATAATCCCTCGTTCAGCAGCTTCGTGATAACACCGCGCTTGATCTTCAGGGATCTGGCTGCAATATCCATCATATGATTCAGTCTTGCGTAAAACTCGTCTTTGTTGGCAGACAGGTAAGCGATTCTGGGCATATTGATGGTGACAACGCCCACGCTTCCGGTACTCTCGCCGGAACCGAAGAAGCCTCCGGTCTTCTTGCGCAGCTCCCGCAGATCCAGGCGCAGCCGGCAGCACATGCTGCGGACATCACTGGGCTGCATGTCGGAGTTGATATAGTTGGAAAAATACGGCGTACCGTATTTTGCGGTCATCTCGAATAACAGTCGGTTGTTCTCCGTATCGGACCAGTCAAAATCCTTCGTGATAGAATAAGTCGGAATCGGATACTGGAAACCGCGTCCGTTGGAGTCGCCCTCGATCATGGTCTCGATGAATGCCTTATTGACCATGTCCATTTCCTTTTTACAATCCTTGTATTTGAAATCCATCTCCACGCCGCCTACCAGTGCCGGCAGCTCTGCCAGATCATCGGGCACCGTCCAGTCCAGCGTAATGTTGGAAAAAGGAGCCTGTGTACCCCAGCGGCTGGGAGTGTTGACACCGTAAATAAATGCTTCGATGCATTTTTTCACTTGGGGATAGCTTAAATTGTCTACTTTTACAAAGGGGGCAAGATAGGTATCAAAGGAAGAAAATGCCTGTGCTCCAGCCCATTCGTTCTGCATGATCCCCAGGAAATTTACCATCTGGTTGCACAGCACGGATAAGTGTCTCGCCGGTGCGGAAGTGATCTTGCCGGTGATACCGCCCAGCCCTTCCTTGATCAGCTGTTTTAAGGACCATCCTGCGCAGTAGCCGGTCAGCATGGACAGATCATGGATATGGATATCCGCATTGCGGTGTGCCTCGGCGATCTCTTCATCGTAGATCTCAGACAGCCAGTAATTAGCCGTCACCGCACCGGAATTGCTTAAGATCAGACCACCCACGGAATAAGTCACTGTGGAATTCTCCTTCACACGCCAGTCCTCAACTTTGACATAGCTGTTGACTACATCCTTATAGTCCAGGATCGTGGACTTCATGGCACGCATCTTCTCCCGCTGCTTGCGGTACAGAATATAAGCCTTGGCCACTTCTTCATAGCCGGCCTGTCCCAGAACACGCTCCACACTGTCCTGAATATCCTCTACGTGGATCTCGCCATTTTCCACCTTCTTCTGGAAATCTGCAGTCACCCGTAACGCAAGAAGATCAATAATGTCATTATTGTAGCTCATCTGCGTCGCAGTAAAAGCCTTCATAATGGCATCATTGATCTTCGTCAGTGTAAAGTCCGCTTTGGAACCATCTCGTTTGATTACCTGAAACATCTTATGTACCCCCTTGGTTTCGTGTCCCCATGGGCTCTCGCCCGTAAACCCTATCACGCTTTATTCTACAATACTTTGTAGGGGAAGTCAATGGAAGGATACTAGATATTGTGTATACACCAGTTCACCCGTCGATTGCGAGAGTGCTGCTTTACGCTTGCGTAAAAAGCAGTGCTCTTGCAAATCGACGAGGGGAGCGCCATCTCATGAGCAAAAGGCAGCTGCGCAGCAGCGAAAAGCCTCGCAGAGGCGTTTTTGCGAATGGCGCTCGGTGAACGGCTGCGAGTGCGAATGGCGCTCGGTGAACGGCTGCTTTACGCCCTCTTCCAAACCTTCCGGTACAGCACATACGCCACCACCGCTGTCACGCTCTCCGTGCAGACAAATGCCCACCACACACCGGTGACGCCTACCAGATGACTCAGCACAAACGCTGCCGGAATGATCACCGCCACATACCGCATCACGGAGATCACCAGAGAAGCCATGCCCTGTCCCAGTGCTTCCAGCGCACCGGAGCTGGTCACTGACACAGCGGACAGGATAAAGCCCAGGCTGATGATATGCAGTGCCGTGATACCGATGGTGATGGTCTCCGGGTTCTCAGTGAACAGTCCGATCAGTCCTCCGGGGAGCAGCCAGCACAGCGCCGTACCGACAGCCATGATCCCGGCGGTCAGCTCCAGTGTCAGCCAATAGATCTGCTCCACACGCTTCCGTTCTCCGGCACCGTAGTTGTAGCCGATCAGTGGTCTTATGCCCTGAATGATACCGTTGGAGGGCAGATAGATGAAAGTCTGCAGCTTATAGTAAACACCCAGCACCATCACATACGCTCCCGAATAAGCTGCCAGAATACCGTTCAGTGCGGAGATCAGCAGAGAAGGCAGTGCCATATTCAGTGTGGCCGGAATACCGATGCCATAGGTCTTACCGCAGATCTCTCCTTCCGGACGCAGATATGCTCTGCGCACCTTCACCGGCAGCGGATCCACCACATAATAGATGAGATATACCAGTAACGTGATCACCTGACCGATGCCGGTGGCCAGTGCCGCTCCGGCGATCTCCATCCGTGGAAAAGGTCCGATACCGAAGATCAGCAGGGGATCCAGAACAATATTTGTCACAAATCCGGCGATCATGCTGACCATGGTGGCACGCATCCTGCCCACTGCCTGGAAAATTTTTTCCAGCGTAATTCCTCCGGTTACGATAGTGGAGAACAGGAACACCACATTGGAGTATTCCATGCCCAGTGCCCGCACCATATCACTCTTCGTAAACATTCCCAAAAACCAGTTCATGCCACAGAGGAAAATCACCATGAGCAGTACACCGTGCAATACCCCCAGTACCATGCCCTGGGTCGCCGTCTTATCTGCTTTTTCCTGATTCTGTGCTCCCAGATAAAAAGAGATCATGGCATTAACGCCCACGCCGAAGCCCACTGCCACCGCTGTCAGCAGATTCTGTGCCGGATAGACTAAAGATAATGCCGTCATGGCATCTTCGCTGAGCTTTGCCACGAAATAGCTGTCCACAATGTTATAAAGGGAATTGAATGCCATGGAAAGCATCATGGGAAGCGCCATAGACATTACCAGAGGGAATATTTTCTTTTCTTTCATATAAGTCTGATTCATTTTGTTCTCCTATCACAATTCATTCCTATAAATCTTTCCTTGTATAATGCTCTCTATAATCTACCGCATTTATTTTCATTCCGGATATTCACCGCACAAAAAAGCCACACAGCTATAAACTGTGTGGCGAAAATAAGATCAAAATCTTGAAAAATCCACTGCCCTTACGGGTTTTATGATTCTTGATTCAATTTTGTTCCAGAGCGTATTATAGGGAAGAAAACGCATTCTGTCAAGCCTGTACACCTAAGATTTTTGCAAACAGCTGTGCACCCTCCTGTGCCTGATAGATATTGATCCCGTCAATATCCGTGCTGTGATTGGCAAATGCCGGGTACAGGAATCCGGCTTCCGGTTTTCCTGTTTCGTAATCTCCGCTGACCGGACTGATCGTGCCGATCAGAAATTGATAGACTTCCTCGGATTCCCACTGGTTCTCCTTATCCTTACCTTTCGTCGGCACATCATAGCTGCCGAAGAAAAGATAGATGGCATAAGGATAGCCCGGCTGGTATCTCTCTCCAATATATTCATAAAGGGAGTACAATAATGCATCATTTTTCAGTTCACACTGCCGTAATGCCTCCAATAGCTGCATCACACTGCCCGGTTTTCTGGCTCCCTGATCCAGCCGATAGTTTTTCAGATTTACATTGGTATTGGAATAGGGCACCGTCTTGGCAATATTCAGATTTTTCTCTTTGTCACTTCCGGACAATTTCAGGAAATGGGTATTAAAAGTGCCGTCGATAAATCCCTCTTCATCCATATAGGCCCCGGCAATTCTGGAAAAACAGTTGCGTGACACGGTCATTCTTCTGGTCAGTTCCAACATATCTTCTCTGTCTATGTGCATTCTTAATCTCTCACCTTTCCATCATGGTTCTGAATATCCGCTTCGGTCCGTATTTTCGTATTTGACTTCATTCACAGCAGCTTGCTCTTCGTATTAGCGCTCTGGCTGTCTGTATATTCGCACATGGACAGCTGTCCATCTGTACATTCCAAAATTGCAGTTGCACAGTTGCCCATGTGCATCCTCCAGAAATCATCCACCGGAATATTCAGAACCGGATTTAAGATACTGCGGTTCACCCCTCCATGAGCCACCACCAGCACCGTCTCGTAAGTTCCCTCCAACGGCAGCAGTACCTGTTCTACAAATTCACCACTTCTGGCATACAACTGTGCAAAGCTCTCTGCGCCTTCCGGCGGAATATAATCACCCGGATTGGTAAAAGGCTGACTGGCAGCATCCTTGATCGTCCGGATGTCCACACCTTCCCATGGGCCAAAGTTGAGTTCACGAAGTCTTTCATCCGCTGTCAGTGTGATCTTCCGGTCTCCCACAATGGTCTCCGCCGTGTGTCTGGCCCGGATCAAAGGCGAACAGAATGCGATTTCAAAAGGAACCTCCCGTAATCTCTCCGCTGCCTCCGCCGCCTGGGCAAACCCCTGTGCGTTCAGGTCAATATCCGTCTGTCCCTGTAACAGTCCTGCCTGATTCCAATCTGTCTCCCCGTGCCGTACCAAATAAATCTTCATATATCTGTATCCTCATTCCTGTCGTAACTTACTTTTCTTATGTCTATCCTATATCTGTCTTATATCTATCCTCTGTCTGTATTTGTCACTTGCACAGTTGTCCGCATTGATCTGTTTCAAAATACTACGTTTTCAACCATTCTGTCAACCCGTTCCCCGATTCTGCACAGCAAAAATCCACTGTACGGTATTCTCACCATACAGTGGATCTGTTTTTACTATGATGATCGACAATCACGAAATGCTTACTGCTGTGCAACATCCTTCATAGAGAAGCTGATTCTGCCCATCTTATCCTTGCCCAGGCATACTACAGTCACTACATCGCCCAGAGTCAGGACATCTTCTACATGGTTGATTCTCTCCTTGGCGATCTTGGAGATGTGTACCATGCCTTCCTTACCGGGTGCGAATTCGATGAATGCACCGAATTCCTTGATGCTGACTACCTTGCCCTTGAAGATCTGACCTTCTTCGAAGTCAGTAGTGATGATCTTCACCATCTCCAGAGCTTTGTCCATCATTTCCTTATCGGTACCGCAGATAGATACCTTACCGTCATCGGTGATATCGATCTTTACGCCGGTACGAGCAATGATCTCGTTGATGGTCTTACCACGCTGGCCTACTACATCACCGATTCTGTCGGGATCGATCTGAATGGAGATGATCTTGGGAGCGTACTTGCCAACCTCTGTTCTGGGAGCAGAGATTGCGGGCTTCATGCAGGTATCCATGATGAACAGTCTTGCATCACGGCATCTTGCGATAGCACCTTCTACGATAGGTCTGGTCAGACCGTGGATCTTAATATCCATCTGGATTGCGGTAATACCCTCGGTAGTACCGGTTACCTTAAAGTCCATATCTCCGAAGAAGTCTTCCAGTCCCTGGATATCGGTCAGCAGAACGAAATCATCGTCGGTCTCACCGGTTACCAGACCACAGGAAATACCTGCTACCATCTTCTTGATCGGTACGCCTGCTGCCATCAGGGACATGCAGGAAGCACAGGTGGATGCCATGGAAGTGGATCCGTTGGATTCAAAGGTCTCAGATACAGTACGGATTGCATAAGGGAACTCGTCCTCACTGGGCAGTACGGGAATCAGGGCTCTCTCAGCCAGAGCGCCATGACCGATCTCACGTCTTCCGGGTCCGCGGGAAGGCTTGGTCTCACCTACGGAATAGGAAGGGAAGTTATAATGATGCATATATCTCTTGCTTACTTCGTTCTCATCCAGACCATCAATCTTCTGCTGCTCGGACAGAGGTGCCAGCGTGCATACGTTACAGATCTGGGTCTGTCCACGGGTGAACATAGCGGAACCATGTACACGGGGGATGATATCCACCTCTGCTGCCAGCGGACGGATCTGGGTGATCGCACGTCCGTCGGGACGCTTGTGATCCTTCAGGATCATCTTGCGAACGGTCTTTTTCTCATACTGATATACTGCTTCGCCCAGGATAGCCAGCCACTCTTCGTTCTCAGCGAAAGCCTCGGTCAGCTTGTCGGTGATCACGCGGATATTCTCCTCACGGGTCTGCTTGTCATCGGTGAATACAGCTTCTTCCATCTCAGCGGGAGATACGATCTCCTTCATAGCCTCGAACATTTCAGCGGGCACTGCACAGCTGGTGTACTCGTGCTTCTTCTTGCCTGCTTCTGCTACGATCTTGTCGATGAAAGCAATGATGGTCTGGTTCACTTCATGTGCCTTGTAGATTGCTTCGATCATGGTAGCTTCGGGAATCTCGTTAGCTCCCGCCTCGATCATGATCACTTTTTCTCTGGTAGAAGCAACGGTCAGGTTCAGATCACCTTTCTTCCACTGCTCCTGGCTGGGGTTGATGATGAACTCGCCATCGATCATGCCTACCTGAGTCATAGCGCAGGGGCCATCAAAAGGGATATCGGAAATGCAGGTAGCGATAGCAGCACCGATCATGGCTACCAGCTCCGGACGGCACTCAGGATCTACGCTCATTACCATGTTATTCAGGGTCACATCATTACGGTAATCCTTGGGGAACAGGGGACGCATAGGTCTGTCGATGACACGGCTGGTCAGGATAGCGTTCTCGCTTGCCTTACCTTCTCTTTTGTTGAAACCGCCGGGGATCTTACCCACAGCGTACATTTTCTCTTCATACTCTACACTCAGAGGGAAGAAATCGATACCGTCTCTGGGCTTCTCGGAAGCGGTTGCGGTACAGAGAACAGTGGTATCACCATAGTGCATGAATGCACATCCGTTTGCCTGCTTACCTACACGGTTGATATCAACCACCAGAGGTCTGCCAGCAAGATCCATCTTGTAACTTTGATACATATATTCCTCCTATCCATCGTACGTGATCTTAGTCTTTTTCACTCTACGATATAAATGATTTATTTCTACGGTACGGAGGATTACCGAAACTACTGAAAAATTCATGTTGTATTTCTTCCTCAACATAACCTTTTCAGCGGTCTCGGGGCTCACTTCCATACCGCATGTTACCAAAAGCTCTGGGACAGCCAGTCTGCCACCAGACAATGAAAAACCGTGGGCTTGTCAGTTCTACCCCAACCCACGTAAACAGAGAAAGCGGAGCGCCGATGTAATCGGCAGACCCCGCTCACCAGTCAGCATTATTTTCTTAAGCCAAGCTTCTCGATTAATGCACGATATCTCTCGATATCCTTCTTCTTCAGGTACTCCAGAAGACCACGTCTCTGACCTACCATCTTCAGCATACCACGACGAGAATGATGATCCTTAGGGTTCTCCTTCAGATGCTCGGTAAGCTCCTGGATTCTTGCGGTCAGGACTGCTACCTGTACCTCAGGTGAACCTGTGTCACCGGGGGTTCTTGCGTACTCGTTCATGATGGCTGTTTTCTTTTCCTTAGAAATCATTTCTTTTTCCTCCTGTTTTTTAAACGCCTGATACTAAGACTAAGGTCGGAGTGTCCGTAATCTGAGCATCGGCTGATCATACTGCTTCAATATAGCATAATTTTTTCCGATTGTAAATACTTAAAATAAGGGAACCCACTCTTTTCCGGTCACTTCCTGATAGCTGGTCAGTAAAGATGCCAGAGGCACGCCCCATCTCGACGGACTGCCCTCTGTCTCATAGACCTCACCTACGACCATGGCGAGCAGATTGCCGTCCTCGTCAAAAACCGCAGAACCGGAATCTCCACTTTCCAGGATAATATTCATCTTGGTATGGTTCAGACCGTTGCCATAGGCAAACTCTTCCATAAGACCTGCCACCGTACCCTCGACACAGGTTCCGGTATAACCTTCTCTGCTCATGCGATAAACCTTAATGTTTCCGCATGCTTTCTCTCCGTCACTCATAGCGAGCCAGCTCTCAATATCGACATTGACGGGAGCCAGCTTTCTGGCTGTTTCCGCATCCACATCCTCACTGTGGACCGATACTACTCCTACATCAAAGACATCACTGCAGCCTTCTTTTCTTCCGATTGCCTGCGTACCGTCAGCAAATGTCACAGTCCAGGTGTCCGCTGACTCAATGACATGTCTATTGGTACAAATATAAAGCTTGCCATTCTCTTCCTTTGCCAGAAACCCTGAGCCACTGACTTCCTTGCCACCATTTTCTGCATACAGATTTACCAGGCTGTACACTGCACCCGGAAGCCCGGTGTCATCTGTCTCTGTGCTTTCTTCCTGTACCTCAGTCTGCTGTACGCTTTCTTCTACAACAGTTGTTGTCTCCTGCTGCTCTTGCTTGCTGCCACAGGCGGACAGCGTCAGCACGACTCCCGTCATCAGGCAGACATTACATATCTTCTTCCAAATCTTTTTCATAATCATCCTCTTTTATTTTCAAAAGAATCCTGCCGGACTTTTCCAGTATTATACTACTTTGTATAACAAAGGCGGCAGATACAGATACCTGCCGCCTTTGCCTCTTCGTTAAGGACAAAGATTAATATTCCACACCGCTATAATCACCAAACATAGCATTGTAATCAGAAGAAATGACGTTCTGATCATGGATCTGATTATTCTTTACATAGAATACATTCCATACGTTACCGGCCTGATTAGAGGGTACGTTGTACTCCTTGATCAGGTTTGCGCCCTGATATACCTTTATGTTTGCACCGGAGAAGGACATCTCGGTAGAATCAGTATTAACACGATTGGTAAAATCGTGTACAGAATAATAGTAGGGCTTGTCACTCCGCACATTGAATACGGTTACGGTCTCAGGACCATAAGAAGAAGTATCATCTACATCCAGGGAAGCATTAATTTCGTTCTCAAGACCATAGTAAATCTTGTTGGAAAAATATACATGGAAGTAATCAGCGCTGTCTCCTGCTACGGTAGGTCCTACCAGATGGGAATCCAGGTCTCTGGGTGTCTCACCCCAGGTAAGAACTACACGGAACTGATTGTCGTCTACAGCGGTTGCGGTAGGATTCAGAGTTCCGTCAAAGGAACGGGATGCATTGGAGCTGAATACATTCACAAATACAGATGCATAACCTTCACGGGCAAACTCGATGGTGTAGTAACCTCTCTCCAGAGCTACACTATAGTGACCATTTGCATCCGTAGTTACGGAATTGATAGGGTTACCCTCTTTGTTGTTCCAGTTTTCTCTGATATTCACAACTACATTTGCCAAAGGCTGGCCTGTTACAGCATCTCTGGCAATACCTGCAACATCGTTCTGTCCACTGCAATTAGCGCTCAGCAGATTGAAGGTCGGCATTGTAAAGGAACCGGAACCGGAACCTACTGCGAAATTGGTCATGGTCAGTGTCATGTAACCGGGAGCGCTGACAGCTACATCATATCTGCCGGCAGGCAGGCCAGCGATCACATAGTTACCATTTCCGTCCGTCGTTACCTCATACCAACCGTCACCTCTAGTCACAGTGCTGCTGCCTGCGTTATTACCGCTGACATCGTTGCCGCTGACATCATTACCGCTGACAGAAGCAAGTGCCTCATACAGATCACCGGTTCTGGTAAATCTTACAACAGCATTGGGAATAACGTTACCGGTCTCAGGATCAACCAGGGTACCTCTGGCAACAACTTCTGCAGTGCTTGCGCCACCACTGATTCCACTGTTAGAACCGTTGTTGTCATTGGAACAATTATTGTCATCAGAATCATTAGAAGAAGCTGCTACAACATCAGCATGGCAGTTTCTGCCTTCCTTGCTGCCAAATGCCAGCCAGTGTCTGTAGAGAGCCATGACATCATAGCCAAATGCCTTCTTCAGATCAGGATATCTGTCTGCGTATGCTCTTGCATCAAAAGTACCGAAAGAATTTCTGCCTTCCTTGATGCCAAAGGTTACATAGTGATTTAAGTATGCGTTCCAGTTATCACCGAAAGCAGCGTTCAGATCAGCATATGCCTCTCTGTACTTCTTCAGATCGATCAGCTCGGTAAATACGCGCTGCTCTTTCTGTCCAAACTTTACATAATGATTGTACAGTGCCTTGGCATCTTTACCAAAAGCAGCGTTCAGATCACTGTAAGTCTGGGAATAGTAATTTGCATCGAATACATCCTTGGGAGTAGTGGTCTTTGCAGATACGGTAGTTCCTACCAGCATTGCCAGAACCAGCACTGTGGATACAGTCTTTGCGAGCTTTTTTCCGAATAAGCTCAGTTTTTTGTTGTTCATTCCGGGATTCCTCCTCATTCGTTTTTTTAGGCTTTTTCTGCCTATTCAGAGAATAGCACTTCTTGTTCCGAATTACAATATTCCGTGAACTTTTTTTCAAAAAATGTCAGGACTTTTTTCCCGGTATTTTTTCAGTTTGTGCATATTCCACATAAACTTCTTGGATTTTATATCATTTTTATACTTTTTTTATTTTTTATTCCTGGCCGCTGCCTGATCCTTCAGAACTATTTTCTTGTGACCCGTTTCTGTACCTTTTCCTCGTACATCCGGCTGTCCGCTACTTTGATGTAATCGGCAAAGGTCTGGTCGGATTCCGGATCTGTTACTACGGTTCCGATACTCATGGATAAAGGAAATGGAAGCTTCTGGGCTTTTCCCTCCGCCTCCAGGGTTCTGCGGATGCGCAGCACCAACTCCCGGGAAGCTTCATCGGACTGGTAAGTCTGGATCAGCACAAATTCATCACCACCGGTCCTGGCCGGTACGGCATCCCGGCTGCTGCACTGCATCAATGCTCTGGCTGCAGCACAGATTGCCATATCCCCGTACTCATGTCCAAAAGTGTCATTAATATATTTCAGCCGGTCCAGATCCACGAACAGGATCAGCTGTCTGCGGTTGTTCATTTTGCAGACACGGAAAGACTCTTCTCCCAGCTGCTGATATCCCATACGGTTATACATGCCGGTCAGTGTATCCATGATATACAGGGAGGAAAGCTTGCTGTTCATATAGGCCAGCATCTCTTTTTTATGCAGGTTCTCCATGGAACGGGTCAAAGCATTCATGATCTGGAACAGGTATTGTTTTTCCATCAGATACAACGCATTGCGGATGACCACATAGCCTACGGTACGCTCTCCGAAATGCAGTGGCAGGAACAAAAAGTCCTGTCCCGGCTTCGGATAGTCGAAGGTAGGGAAGATTCCATCCACTTCCTGTCTGTCCAGATCCAGTCTCTGGTCTCTCTCATAAGCAAAGGTCATCTGCATTTGTCTGGGATAACCATGCAGGAAAAATCCCTCGTCCGAAGGAGTCATATCCAGATGAATGCTCTTCTCCGCCTCCTTTTTATAGGCGTTGAGATGATCATCCAGCACCAGATACATGGCGTCACATTTCAGGGAAGGAATACACTGGGGAATGCAGTACATCATTTCTTCCACGGTATTGCACTGCATCATTTCCGCCTCCATGGACAAAACTTCTTCATCAAATTCTTCGCTGTCCACGCTGTACATGATCTGATCCTTCAGATGTGCCCTGGCGTCTCTGCTGCTTCCCCGGCCACAGCCGCAGCTCTCCTGCCACAGCATTTCTGTATTCGTAAAATTATATTTAGGAACCGTCTCTCCCGCCCATATTTTCAGCAGGATATCCATTCCCTGATAAGCAGCTTCCTCCCGGATATGTCCCACTGTAGTGATACTGGGTGTGTAAAAACCGGCTTTATCAAAATTGTCAAAACCCGTAACCCTGAAATCTGTCGGTGCATGGAAGCCCATCTGTGCTGCTGCCTCGCATACCGCCACAGCCACATTATCATTGATACAGATCACCGCATCGGGCAGTTCCTTATGGATATCCCACAAATGTCTATAACCCTCCAGGCCGCTCTTGTAATCAAAGGTACCGTACCAGATGTCATCCTTGTCTATTTTTATCTTGTGCTCTTTAGCGTAGTCCAGCATTCCCTGCAGACGGCAGCTGCTTTCATAATTACTCTGTGCTCCTACCAACAGCCAGAATTTCCTGCAGTCATGCACTTCATACAGATGCGCTATCACCTGTTTCATGGCAGAGTAGTTATCAATCCCGACATAATAAAAATCTTCCAGTTCATTTGCGATGGACACTACGGGAAGACCTGTCTGTTTCGCCTTATGAATCACTTCCGCCAGGACCGCCGGTGAACTGATATTATTCAGTTCCAGAATGATCCCATCGAATTGCGACAGATCCGGCAGATTAAAAATATTATATTCCGCTCTGTTGTACCCGGCATCTCTGCTCCAGTTGCCGGTACTGTTAAAAATGTACAGGTTTACATCTTCACCTGTTTCTTTTATTCTCTGTAATATACCTGCCGGCCAGGCGTAAGTAAACAACCGTCTCCAGCCATCAGTGATCAAAGCTACTTTCCGCATGTTCTTCACCTGATTTCCGTCTCTGTATGAATCCCTTTTTATCCTGTCAGGGATACCTCTTATATGAAAAAATAGTATCATACTTCCCCGGTAAACGCAATTGTAAAAGGGAAACGTACACCGCCGGGCGCACCACCTGCAAAAAGGCATTGCTCCACCATCGTGGATGCAATGCCTTCTCATTTTCTCATTCCTTTATCCTGTCAAAATCAGTCACGGATCACACGGACACATTTTACAGGGGTACGATATTTGTAGTTACTGATCTTGATACCGGTCTTCGGGCTGCTGGCATGAATGACCTGTCCGCCGCCGATATAGATGGCTACATGATTGATGGTGCCCTTGCCGTTTCCGTAGAATACCAGATCGCCGGGTTTCAATTCGGAAGCACTGATCTTAGTTCCTTCATTGGCCTGTGCCCGGGAGGAATGGCTCAAGGTAATGCCGTATTTCTTAAATACGCTGAGGACGAAACCGGAGCAATCCGCTCCCTTGTTCAGGCTGGTACCACCCCATACATAAGGATTGCCCAGAAACTGTTTTGCATATTCTACCAGATCTACACGGACATCCGATACACCCTGTCCATAGAGAAGCTCGGTCATGGTAATGGCTGTGTCCAGTTTTTCTTCCACAGTGACATAGTCCTGGGATACATAAGCATCCTCACCGTCGATGGAAATTTTCACCCAGCCTTCAGAACCGGTCTCTACATATTCCATCTCTTCGCCCTGTCCCACCTGGGTCACGATTTCACTGCCGGTATTGGGCTCCTGGCGTACATTCAGTCCATCGGTATTGGCGATGGCTACGGTATGCACCAACTCTGTGGCACGGATCTTGGCTTCCGGTCCTGTCAGCAGGAAATCCTTGCTGACATAGCCCTCTACTTCGCCGGATTTAATGTGTGACCAGCCGTCTGTCGTCTCAATGACTTCGCATGCTGCGTCCTTAGGAAGCTTACCTACCAGTTTTCCATCGGTAGTGGGCACGGCTCTGACATTCAGATTGCCGGATTCCACATTGGCCACGCCAATATTGGTATAGCCCCAGGAAGCTCCCTGCGCATCCTGGGCAATCTGGATATACTCCTCTAAGGAGCGCTCCGTCTCCAGGACAGAGGCCACGCCACCGGATGCCATCAGCACATTGCTCTCCGCTGCGGATACAGAGACCGGCATTGCCAGCATGCATACTGCTAAACCTGTTGCTGCAATTTTAATTTGTCTGCTTTTATTATTCTTTATCATAACTTTCAGTTAAATTCCTTTTACGAATCTGTTACAAAATTGTTACATCACCTTCTTGATTATACCCGCACATCAATGCTATGTCAACCTGTTACAAAATTTTCCATAATTCAATTTTGGGGTTCTGAATTAGTGTGATAAATAGTGAGGCTCATTGCGGAGAATTGCCAATAAATGTGAATTAAGAAAATCTCAACACTTTCCGACAGACACCTGCATGAGGGTCGTCTGCTGCTCCGGGAGTTCTGTTTGTATTAAAAACGCCATTTTTCGCTAAAAAAATACAAAAACAGTAGATTTTGACTTTTTATAAGAGCTTATTTTCGCTAAAATGGGAAAAATAATAAAATCAGTACAAAAAATGCTTGATTTAGAGGTTTTTTGTACTGTTTTTGCCATTTTGATGCGATTTGCACCAAAGCAATAGAGAAGCAGAAATACCTATGATGTACAGATATTATAAAAAACGTAGAATGCCTGCGGCTCATTGCTTGTGTAACTTTCAAGTTAGTTAATCAAAAAGCCCCGTAGCCCGCATTGGGGTAAGGCCATCAGACCCGCTTTCGCTTCGAAAGTAGAGCGTAACGGTACGTAAGTGAGGACAATACCCTCGCTAAGTACCGACGTCTACTTAGAGTCTGCTGTCCTTACCTCCCAACGTGGGCTACTGGTTTCCTGAAAATAGCATGAAAAAGGATGGATTTGGTGGAAAAGAGAACTTTTTAATGGGAAAATATGAGCCTTTTCTTAAAAATGAGTTGTTTTCGATAAAAATAGTGGAAATAATTCCTTTTTAAGGCGAAAAATCCACTATATTATTTTACTTTGATATTTTTAGTGGAATCAGCAAACAGAACTCCCGGAGTGGCAGAAGGCCCTCAGGCATGTGTCTGTCGGAGAGTGTTGATATTTTCTTAAGCAGTGGTG
>ULXU01024953.1_pt1 | contig 17969 bp, 8 predicted proteins | sample 1961521 | NCBI WGS metagenome assembly ULXU01 (sample SAMEA4835845, study PRJEB28245) | human gut metagenome | biome: gut microbiome; material: fecal sample | place: Denmark | collected 2008
AACTTATTCAGTATTAATTAGTTTAAACGGGACAGTAGTGTAATTATTTCGATAAACTGATACTTTTTTGAGAAAAATCGATACTAATCTTTTAGGATTGAATGATGCGGTTACAAGTCGCAGCCGGGCAGAGGGCACAATACGAAAAAAGCACCGCAACGATTGCTGCAGTGCTTTCCGTGGTGGGAGCAGAGGGAGTCGAACCCCCGACCCTCTGCTTGTAAGGCAGACGCTCTGAACCAACTGAGCTATGCTCCCAAGCTTATTTGCATTCCGACTTGGTCTCTATTTCCAAATCGGGAATGCAAATATATGACTATTTTTCCATTCGACAAAAATAATTTGACATTTTTGCCACAAGAATAAAGATTTTACTGGGCTACACCCCAACGGACATTGATTTCATGCGCATACTTCACCTTCTCGAGAAGGAATTTACGCACGTCCTTCCATCTGTAGTATGGGCCTTCAACCGGTGTCAGAGCCGGCACGAGACGCTCCTGCTCATTCAAGAGGAACTTGACCAGAACATCCTTGCACTTGGTGTCACCATCCTTACGGTAGAACACCATCTGCAGGTTCATTGCCATCGGAACATATTCTGACGTCATCCAGTACTTCCAGACATCCTTTGCCGGAAGCCTCTTGTCGCAGCCCTCGATGCCGATCAATGCCGAAAGCGGCGCCACAGACACGTCGTGGGCGAATCTGAGGTCCGCTGCACGCTGACTCCCGGATGTAAGCGCCGCATCCGCCTTCGCGATAAAATCAGAAAGCAGAGTTTCTGTCAATGACATCCTGCGTCCGCCGGACTCCACTGAATTGCACATCTCAGAATAGATTCTGCAGGCATTGACCTTAGCCAGCTGATACCTCATATCCTCAGTATAATACGCAGGCACGCACACATCGTCCAGCCCGATATCCGGAGCGATACTGCCCCAGATGAGCACCTCCCTCATGAATTTCCAGGACGGGGAAACCAGCTTGGCACCTTCTTCCGGATCCTTGAAAATAGAAGAAAGGAATGCTGTAGTATCCAACAACGCCTTGGCCAATGAGTCCGTAACATCACTGCCGAGGTGTACGATATCGAAATAATCCGCAGGCTTGTAGAGAAGGTATGCCATGTAGGAATCCCCGCTATGGACATTGACCTTGAGGCTCTTGCGTTCCTTCTTAAGCCTTTTTGTAAACGCCATCATACTCTCCTGGCATCTTCTGACAGTGCTTGAAGCTGCGTCCACATAGATTCTTTCCTCACTTGAGAACACCTCCGGAAAACGGCGATACATACGTTTCGCTATCATCTGATGCTCCTCAGCTCCGAGTTCGGAGAGTTTGCCCAAGTTTCCCACCGTAGCAGAATCGACTTTCATCAATTCGCGGTACAATGCCATTCCACGCTCAGTAAGCATCCCGGTTTCCGCAGCCTTACGGATTTTCTCCGGCGCCTTGTCAAACTTCTTGGACGAATCGTGATAGCGTGAGCCATGACGGCCTATATGACTGATATAGAACGGATTGTATCCTTCCGGCGCTGCCGTGTCCTGCATATTGCCAGGCTTATAGACATGGTAGATGCCGACTCCTGCATAAGGATCTGCCGCCAGTTTTTCACGAGTTACCTGTGCAGAGGCATTGACACAGACAAAGAGGGAAGCCGCTGCAGCGACGAAAATTCTTATCTGTTTCATGGTGTTATTTTCTTGGTCTCGCTGTTCTCATTGACTTGATGGCCTTGTCCTGGAGAGAATGGATTTCTTTCCTGCTCCAAGGAAGTCCGATGAACTCGGACGGGTAGTCGGTCTCGATGATGTCCGGTTCGGCCAGAAGTTCGCGCTCATAGGCGATGCGGCGGTCCACATCTTTCTTCACCTTGTCGGAAGAGCCTGTGATAGAGGTCATTATCATCACGCCCTTCTTATGCAGTTCGCGGTAAATGTCATGAAGTTCAGGATTCACGGCCAGACGTATATAAGCCATGATGTGGTCCCATGGAATAGGGCACTCATCGTAAGCCTTAAAATGTTCAGGCTTGCTGATTTCCACGCAGAACATCACATTCTGCACGCCGTGATTCCAGTAGTACAGAGCCTCGTCGATGGAACGCACGCTCAACATGATGTTGTGGTACATTGACCAGTCCCCTCCCGGAAGCAGCTGCTTGATATAGTAGTCCAACGCTCCCTTCTTCTCGGCATCGCTCACGCCCTTGGTATTGATGTACTTGTTGTCGAAGTTGAAGACGACCTTATCCTTGCCCCACTCCAGCATCTCCTTCAATGTCGGTATCTTGTAAGGGGTCTCCTTGCCCTTTCTGTCCACGAGATTGAACTGGCGGATCTGCTCATAGGTATAGTCACAGACCTTGCCTTTGCCTGTCGTAGTCCTGTCCAGCGTAAGGTCATGCATCAGTACCATGACACTGTCCTTCGTGAAACTGAAGTCGATTTCGAAGAACGTCGGCATCATTGACAATGTCTTTTCGCACGACTCGACGCAGTTTTCCGGATAACCAGCCATCATACCGCCACGATGAGCGCTGATGATGACATCTCTCTTCGGAGAATATCTGAAATAATTCTGAAGGTCTTCAAAAGAATTGATTTCCACCTTGTTACGGTCAATGCCTTCCTGATATCCGGCTTCGGGATTCTGAGCATTAGCCGCAGTCACGGCCATAGCGAACAATGCAGCAGCCGCGATTGTAAGTCTGTGAAGCATCATATCTTTTCCACCTCTTTATAGGCATTGACAATCTCCTGAAGCATCGGATCTCCGGACTTGATGCCGGTAACGTCCGAAATGGCAGGGACAAGTCCCTCTGTAGCAATCTTTTCCATCAGCTGTACGCTCTGCGGATCTTCAGGATTGTTGAAGTGCAATGCAGCACCGACTCCGAGCAGAATCTTGTCATAAGGCAGTCCGAAACTCTTGGCTGTCATTACCGGCTTTATGAGTCTGTCGTCCGGAGAAAGCTTTCTTATCGGCTCACGTCCCACACGGGTAACGTCGTCCTTGAGATATGGATTGTGGAACCGCTTGATAATCTTCTCGATATATTTGAAATGAGCCTCATGGTCGAAGCCGAACTGCTTTACCAGAGCCTCGCCGCTCTGCTGCATCGCAGCATGCACGACAGCGTAGATTTCCGGAGTTTCAATGCTCTCAAGAATGGTCTGGCAGCCCTTCATCTTACCGAGATATGCTGTAATCGCATGACCGGTGTTGAGCGTAAACAGCTTTCTCTCAATGTATGCGAGGAGGTTGTCAGCCATATTCATTCCTGCAATTTCAGGAGCTTTTCCGACAAACGCCTTTTCCTCGACATTCCATTCGTAGTATTTCTCCACAGCCACGTCGATAGGATTCTCGCTTCTTACCGGAGGGACAATGCGGTCAACAGAGCAGTTTGGAAAACCTGTGTGCGCGAGGCACCACTCTGTCTGAGCCTCGTCGAGATGTGAAAGCACAGCTTCCTTAAGACGTGACGATGCCATGAGTCCGTTTTCGCAAGCGATAATGTTCAGAGGAGCCTCGATTCCGGCTTCTTTTCTCGCGACAATGCCTTTGGCAATAGCCGGTGCAATGAACGGAAGTATCCTCAGACCTACTGCTGTAGTCAGAATTTCAGCTTCCTTTATCACATCCACTACCGCATCGGTAGATGAATCCACCGCGCTGACGCCGGAAATCAGAATATCCTCACTGTCAACGTCCTTGATATGGACAGTGTACTGCCTGTCAGCATTGATCCTGTCCACGATTTCTTTGTTCACATCTGCGAACACTACCTTGTAGCCTGACTGCGAAAGTACGGCTCCGATAAATCCTCGGCCGATATTGCCGGCCCCGAATTGAACTGCTGTTTTCATTTATAATCGTTATTTAGTGTCTTTTACTATTTTCCATGATTCCGGATTGCGGAAGCCGGCGAGGAATGCCTTCACATCCATCCGCTTCTTGCCTGAAAGCTGGACATCAGTCAGAGAAACCGCTCCGTCAGCCGTAGTGACAGCGAAGAATGATTTGCCGTCACTCAGAATCTCGCCAGGGACAGCCTCAGACTTGCCGGCTTTCTCAAGCATTGACCTGAAATCCTCTCCTTCCACCTTCTCTCCGAAATAAATCTTCAACTGGACCGGTTCCGGATGAGCTTCCGATTTCAGCATGGTAAATGCAGCCGGGTACGGGCTCAGACCTCGGATCAGATTGTAAACAGCGGATGTTTTCTTGTTCCAGTCAATGTCACACAGCTCCCGTGTGAGTTTCGGCGCCGGTTTCAGGACTTCCGAACCCTGGATGAAACTCCTCTGGACACGCGTTTCTATATTCTTCTCAATGATACCCTCAACGGTCTGTACCACGAGTTCCGCTCCGATCGGCATCAGCTTGTCGTGAAGCGTACCTGCCGTATCTTCCGGAGTTATACGACATTCCTGCCTGAGCATAATTCCGCCGGTGTCAATATCCTTGTCTATCATGAAGGTAGTAACACCTGTCATCTTCTCGCCGTTGATCACTGCCCAGTTGATAGGAGCAGCGCCACGGTACTGAGGCAGAAGAGCTGCATGGAGATTGAATGTGCCGAGCTTCGGCATTGTCCAGACTTCCTGCGGCAGCATGCGGAATGCGACGACCACGAAAAGGTCGGCCTTGAATGCTGCGAGCTGCTTCAGGAATTCAGGATCCTTGAGCTTGAGCGGCTGGAGGACAGGGATATTGTTCTCCACTGCGAACTTCTTCACAGCACTCTCATTGACCTTCAATCCTCTTCCGCTCGGCTTGTCAGCCACGGTCACCACACCTACGACATTGTACTTGGCCTCAATGAGGGCCTTGAGAGGAGCAACCGCGAACTCCGGCGTTCCCATATAGACAATTCTTGTCTTTCTGAATATGCTCATAAACTTGCTCTTGATTTTTCTCCACCATGAACCGAAATTCTCCGTATTGAAGATTGCCGAATCGTGCGCTGCCTTCCACGTGAAATACGCTCCGAGCGGTGCCAGGACAATGGTGGATATGAATACTCCGGCAGCTGCTGTAATAGCTCCGTCGCGTGCCAGTTTTGTTCCGGTAATATCGACTACCCAGTACAGGACGAAGAACAGGACGGCGATGATGGCAGAGACGCCCAGTCCGCCTTTCCGGATAAATGCCCCGAGAGGCGCTCCGATGAAGAAAAGGATGAAACAGGCCAATGCCTCCGCGAACTTCTTGAGCAGTTCCACGTCAGTACGTCTGAGGATGTAGATATAACCGTAAACGTCATTCTCATAGCTGCTTACAGCGGTGCAATACTCGATTGCCATGTTCTCGGCATTGCGGTACGCGCTGAGTTCCTCCTCCTTGCTGCCCCATTTTTTCAGTTTGCTCCTGTCGAACAATGTCGTACCCTGGAAATGGCTTGCAGTATCCAGCTGGTTCGCAAACCTGAGGATGCGTCTGGAGAAGAATGATGCCGTATTCACAGCCCACGTGGAATCGTTCAGATGCGTAAGGGAATCCTTTCCGTGACCGAGCTGTGTAAGGTTCATTGCCCTTACCTGGTCGCCGAACTTGGACTTCTCAGACTTCTGGAAGGCGTAGTTCTGCAACGGGATTATCATCTTCTGGTTGCGGAAATTGGTCTTCTGCAGCTGCAGCGAGGTATCCCTGTAATTCATCTTGTTCGTCTCGGAATAGTTTATTCCGCTGAACATCTGGAACGTGAGGTAATCCTTGCTCTTGGACATCTTGAGCATTGCGGAATCCGCGATCGTAAGGCTGACATTGCCCTTGCCCGCGGTATGGTCATAGACCAGAATTCCGTGCATCATATTCGTCTTGTCGTCCTTTGAGTCGATTCTCAGCACATATCCGTCGATGCCGTCGTAGAAAGTTCCGGTAGGGATATTGATTTCCTCCTTTGTCTTTCCTATGTCATCACGAAGCGTGAAAATCTTGTTGTAGGCGACCGGGACGAGGTTGTTGACCGCAAAAAATGCAAGGACACTGATTATGCCGGCACATATTATAAGAGGCGTAAGCACTCTTGTCAATGATATGCCTGCGGATTTCATGGCGATAAGCTCGTTGTTCTCGGCCATCTGCCCCACTGTCATCACAGAAGCGAGAAGCGTAGCGAGCGGAAGGGAAAGCGGCAGCATAGTGGCGCTGCCCCATCCGAGAAACTCAAGTATAATCCTGAGTCCCAAGCCTTTACCTACGAGTTCATCTATATATAGCCACAGGAATTGAAGCATGAGAATGAACACGACCACCATCAGGATACCGAAGAACGGTCCCAAAAATGATTTGATGATGAACTGGTCGAGTTTCTTCATTCCTTACTCCTTTGTCTGTGTTACGGCTGCTTCTAAGCTGTCGCTATTTCTACAAGCTTGTCGAGAGCGTCCTTCAGCCCTGCAACATTCTTGCCGCCCGCGGTTGCGAGTCCAGGCTGTCCGCCACCGCCGCCGAGGATGAATTTGGCAGCCTCGCGGATATCCTTGCCTGCGTTCTTTCCTTTTGCAACGAGGTCAGGAGAGTACATGAGTACGAGGTTCGGCTTCTCCGCATATTCAAATGCAGCGGCGAACACGAAGTTTTCAGACTGCTTCTGGAGAAGTCCTGCCACGCCTTTTATCAATGCAGGGTCCACGCTGTTGGTGAACTTGACCACTTTCAGACCATTGATTTCGGAAGCCTCCTTGGAAAGCTTCTCCGCAAGACGCGCGGTCTTTTCCTGAACGAATCCTTCAATCTCCTTCTTGTAGCCGGTATTCTCGTCGAGGACCTTACGGATAGCCTCACCGAGGTCCGGGGTATTGTTGAAGAACGCTTTTGCATTTTTCAATGTCTCCAAGAGAGCACGGGTATGCATCCATGCCGCCTCGCCTGTAACTGCCTCAATACGTCTTACGCCTGCAGCCACAGCGCCTTCAGACAGGATGATGAATGTACCGATCTGTCCGGTCGCCTGCGCATGTGTTCCGCCGCAAAGCTCCACAGCATCGCCGAATTTCACTACTCTGACCTTGTCGCCGTATTTTTCACCGAACAATGCGATTGCGCCCATTGCATTGGCCTCTTCCATTGTCGCGTCCCTCTTTTCCACGAGAGGATAATTGGCGCGGATCAGTTCATTGACCCTCTTCTCCACTTTTTCGAGTTCCTCGTCGGTCATTTTGGAGAAATGCGAGAAGTCGAAACGGAGATAGTCAGGGCATACATACGAACCTTTCTGCTCAACGTGTGTGCCGAGCACCTCTCTCAACGCCCGGTCGAGAAGATGGGTTGCAGTATGGTTGTTCGTGATTTTCAGCCTTCTCGCGGCATCGACATGAAGCGAGAATGACTCTGAGCAGTCTGAAGGAATACGCTCTGCTATATGGATCGTGAGGTTGTTCTCCTTCACGGTGTCCAGAATCTTGATCGTTTCACCGCTTTCGGACTCTATATATCCGGTGTCGCCTACCTGACCGCCCATTTCCGCATAGAACGGAGTGCGGTCGAAGACAAGCTGGAACATGACCTTGTTCTTCTGCTTTACAGTACGCTGCTTGATGAGGCTTGCCCCGTCAATGTCGGTGTAATCGTAGCCGAGGAACTCTTCCTCCTCGCCGTTGTGATACTGTATCCAGTCACCGAATTCGTTGGACGTGGCCTGACGCGCACGATCCTTCTGTTTCTGAAGTTCCACATTGAACGCCTCAAGGTCCACCTTATAGCCCTTCTCGGAAGCGATCAGCTCCGTAAGGTCAATCGGGAAGCCGTATGTATCGTAGAGCACAAATGCATCCTTACCGTCAATCACCTTGGTCTCAGCTGCTTTCGCAAGATAGTCATCCATGAGTCTGATGCCGCGGTCCAATGTCCTGAGGAATGCGAACTCCTCTTCTCTTATGACGCTTTCAATGAGTTTCTGCTGTGTTCTGAGTTCCGGATATGCACCGCCCATGTCATCGGCAAGCTGCTGCACGAGACGGCAGAGGAACGGCTCATTGAATCCGAGGAACGTATAACCGTAACGGACTGCCCTTCTGAGGATTCGGCGGATCACATAGCCGGCCTTCACGTTTGAAGGAAGCTGACCGTCAGCGATTGAGAAACTGATGGCCCTGATATGGTCAGCAATCACCCTCATTGCCACCTCAGTATCCTCAGACTCGTGATAACCGTGACCGGAAAGTTCCTCGATCTTGCTGATCATTCCCGTGAACACGTCCGTATCGTAGTTGCTCTTCTTGCCCTGAAGTACCATGCAGAGCCTCTCGAAGCCCATACCCGTATCAATGTTGTGGTTCGGCAGGAGTTCAAGCTCGCCGTTTGCCTTCCTGTTGTACTGCATGAACACGAGGTTCCAGATTTCAATGACGAGAGGATTGCTCTTGTTGACAAGCTCACGTCCCGGAACAGCTGCGATTTCCTCATCGCTTCTGAGGTCAATGTGGATTTCACTGCATGGTCCGCACGGGCCTGTGTCACCCATTTCCCAGAAGTTGTCGTGTTTATCTCCTAGAAGAACGTGGTCTTCCGGGAGATATTTCAGCCATGTCTGTCGGGCCTCCTCGTCGAGGGATGTCCCATCTTCCTTGGAACCCTCGAACACAGTGGCGTAAAGCTTGGTCTTGTCGATTTTATATACTTCCGTGAGAAGTTCCCAAGCCCAGGAGATGGCCTCAGTCTTGAAATAGTCGCCGAAGCTCCAGTTTCCGAGCATCTCGAACATCGTATGGTGATAGGAATCGTGTCCTACTTCCTCGAGGTCATTGTGCTTTCCGCTCACGCGGAGGCATTTTTGTGAGTCGGTGGCTCTGTGTGTCTTAGGTGTAACATTGCCGAGGAAAATGTCCTTGAACTGGTTCATTCCGGCATTGGTAAACATAAGCGTAGGGTCGTTCTTTACGACCATCGGTGCAGAAGGGACAATGGTGTGGCCCTTTGATGCAAAAAAGTCCAGAAATTTCTGTCGTATCTCGTTAGAGGTCATCATAATATGACGTTGTTTTATTATTCCGTTTTACAATTGTCCATATGTCAGCGGCTCATTCCGCGTTCACGGGACACGCTCCGTTCCGCCATCGCCACGGGATTTCGGAACAAACTGCAAAATTATATCTTTTTTCCCGGATTCCATAAAAAATGAACACATTTAGAAGTACACAAACCCCGTCCCGCGACACCTCGTCGAGAGAAGCAACAAGTCAAGTAAGCTCAGAGGGTCCTACCCAATAACCTCAAACTGTCCTATTGGATACCGATCAGTTCGACCTCGAAGATCAATGTGGAGCCGGCCGGGATGCCGGGCTGGGAGATTTTACCGTAGCCGAGTTCCGACGGGATATATATTTCCCATTTGTCGCCTATGCGCATCTGCTTCAATGCTATGACCCAGCCTTCTATCAGCTCTCGCATACGTATCGCAAGCGGGCAGCCGCCCAGGCTGGTGTCAAAGCACTTGCCGTCTATCGTCCTGCCCAGGTAATGACAGATGACAACGTTCGTCATCCCCGGCTGCCTCCCCGACTCAGGGCCTGACTGAAGGACTTTGTAGAGAACTCCCTTTTCGAGGGCATTGACACCGTCCTCCTTGGATTTGGCCTCAAGCCACTCGGCGTTCTTCTTGAAATATTCCTGTTTGTTCTGTTTCATAATTATATTTTTATCAGGTTTTGTCCGAGAAAACGGCCCTTTTTACGGACAAATTGTTGATTTTTAACAACTTATCCGTAAACACCCACCATTTTCCGGACAGAATCACATCTGCGAGTGATCAGCGACTTATTAAAGGCGGAAGTGCCGGGGCATTGGCACGATAGTGAGGGGCGTAGAGGGATTCGATCGTCACGACAGGAGCCGAGAACGTGCCTGTCTGAGTCACGAAGAACTCTTCACTGATTACCGTATTCTCTTCCGGGTACGAATCGAAATAATATTCCGTGAGAGCAGACTTGACATTGCGGTAGCCTTGAGGCGTGAAAGAATACCAGTCCGCGATTCTCAGCGGCGAGAGCCACCATCCGTACCTTCCGGAAAACTGGTTTGCCGGCCTGAATGCAGCCTCGCGAGGTGCACTGAGCTTCACGAAACTACGGTTCTCATCATTGTGGATAACATATTCGGCCACAATCTTGTCACCGACATTGACACGGTCCCCCGGCCTGATCTCCTGACGTCCTGCCTTATCAGCTGTCGTGCCGGACCCTACTCCAGACGAGCCCATAGACGCTTCAGCAGACACGCTGACAGAGGACGCCTCAGACATTCCGGCAGGATCCTCCCCGGACGCACTCGGGCCAGCTCCTATTCTGTAGAACTTCCTCTCGACAGTGAATCCGTTTCCGGAAGCCTTCACCTCCGCAAAAGGCAAATCCGTAACCGCTGAAAGCACCACCACCTTCGTAGATTTCACGGCCGCATCCCCTTCCATAACGGAATTTATCGCATCCACGAAATCCGGAGTCGCCTCCCAGTGCTGCGTTTCCTTCTGCAGCATAAGCCATAGACGGATACCGTCAGCGACACACTTGGCCTCAGAAGCATTGACAGAGCCCTTGCCGGCACTCTGTATCCTGAAAGCATAGCCCGAAAGCAGATCGCAAAGCATAGAATGCGCGTAAGCCTCACTCTCAAGCAGTCCGCGGAACGGCATCACGGCATTCGGATAATACATCCCGCCATCTTTGTGCATCACGGCATATTCGAGAAGCGACGCCACATCCGCCTCGACCGACTTTTCGAGACGTGCACCCGCATTGACCCTCACGCCCCACGACTTCGCCAAGGCGATTCCGTCGGAGGAAGAACTCAGACGGATCAATGTCGATAGTCTTCGCGCCTTATCCAGTATGAGGCCATTCAGCCCGCGCTCCTTGGAAGGAACGAGGTACGCTTTAGCATCAGAGCGGAACTGTTTCGCCCTCTTGCCAAACAGCCTGCCCAAGATACCGGAAACGGAATCCCACTCAGTAAACTTCACCGAAGCATACATTGACCGCACATACATATATTGGCTGTCCGAAAGGCCGCCGCACCAGAACGGAATCGCCTGAAGATAAGCGAATTGTCTCTTGTCAATATACTTTACGGCAGAAGCGAGCACCTCTTCCACATTCTTCGCGGACGCGGCATCTCCGGACACTGCCTCCGAGCCGTCAAGCAACCCTGCCTTCAGCATCTTCGCGCACCGTTCCAGCAGCACAGCCGTTATGACAGGAGACGAAGACATCCCCTCGAACCATCCGAAACCGCCATCCGCATTGTGGCAGGCCAGCATCTTCTTCATTAATTCCTCATCGGAAAGCACTACACTGTCCCTCGCAGGCATTCTGCCGGCATCCCTTAGCGCATCGGCCAGCCGTCTCACGTACAGAGCCTCCGAAAGTGTGAGCACATCATTGCCGGCAGGTTCCACCTTTGACGGCACGGCATCACGGACCATATCCATAATGCTGAGCACCTTCACCTCGGCATTGTCCCCGTCAGCATTGACAAACATCTTCCTCAGGCGTGAAATCAGGGCATCCTGGTCTGCACCTGCGAGCAGCACAGCCGAATGAGCCTCTGTAAGACGCTGAGTATCAGGATATACAGAAACAGGTACAAACATCGCATCAGAGAATGCGTTGCCGCCGCTTTCCGCCTTGAACACAACCTTGAATCCGAGAGTGCCGCACTCGGGAATCAGTTCATTGACATTGACATCGAAAAGCGAGCGCAGCGAACCTCCCGCAGGAACCTTAACCCGCAGGGACTGCACAGAAACAGGCTTCGCGCCCGACGACTCGAGAGCCTTGTAATCCCCACCCTTATATATGTTAAGGGTCAATGTTCCTTCGACGTCGTTTTCCGCAACCGAAGAAAGCCCGACCGCAAGTTTGGAATTATCAGAACGATAGAGATATTCAGGAGCCAGGACATTGACCTTTACAGGCAGCGAGACAGTCATTTCCCTACGAAGTGCGGAATTGCGCATGTTCCGGTCGTGGGCATACAGAGACACGATGAAAGTGGACAGCGTACCGCCCGTGCGGAAAGAGAACGAAAGGTTGCCGTTCTTGTCCGGGCGCAGGAAAGGCTGGAAGGTCAATGTGCTGGCAAAATTGTCTCTTACGGCCGGTTCTGCTCCGGATCCGCATTCCAATGACTTGGACTCCATGACAGGAGCAGCGTCTTCTGCACATTCCATCTCCGCACATGCCCTCGCATTCATCGAACAGAACACAGGAGACTTGGACTTGCGCGCTGAACCATAGGCGATTACGTCATCTCTGCCGTCCGCATCCACTGAACCCGGTGAGGTGTTGTAACTAATAGTGCAGACACTGTACTCGACAGGAGAATAGACCTGCCAATGATTCGGCTCAATAAGTTCCGAACTCTTGTCAAACACCGCGGCCAGACATTCCGTTTCAGGGGCGGTCTTCACCGAGAATGTATATTCCGTATCAGGCAATGTCCTGTCTTCAAATGCAGAGAACTCCAGCGGCAGGATGTCAGACTTGCGGACCTTATGGAACTCATATGAATAAGACACGGAATCACCATTCCTGAAATAGAAGACTTTTGCCAGTACAGCATCAGGATACTCCTTTTTGTACGGGAACTCCAGTTTCACAAGAGAGCCATCCTTGCCGCGCATTCCGCTCAGCTGTACAAACTTGATATCCAACACATTGGCTTTTTCTCCAAAAATCTCGGCAATCGCCCAGAGCGGAGCGTCATCGGCCATTCCTAACCAGATAGAAGCATTTTCGCCCTCCGTCACCTGCTGAGCGAACGGCATTATGAAATCCTTCACAGGCGCGTCCAGAACCGTCATGGAATCATTGACCAGAAGAATTCTCAAACTCGACGAATCAGTATATTCCTTTCCGCTCTGACTTCGGGCCTGAGCATCGGCCTTGATAGTATAAAGTCCTGACGGACAAGATTTAAGGTCAATGTTTTCTGCCTCTCCGGAAGCCGCTTCGCTGCTCAGAAGAGTTGTTCCCCGTTCATTCAGAAGAGTGTATTTCACTTTTACAGGCACAGCTTCCCCATCATCGGACAGGACATCCATCTTGACGGAAGCGACATAGCCGCGAAGTATGCTCACACTTTCTCTTCTCCGCCATCTGCGAGGAGTGATTTCTGACTTCTCATCGGTTGCAAATGCCTGACCTTCAGCGCCATTCGCAAGCTCCAGTTCCAGAGTCAGCTCATCCGCCACCCATATTGCGCGACTGTATTCGTGAGTTTCTCCAGTGTCGTCAGAAATTCTCACTTCCACATTGTAGTATCGACTCCACTGAGAGGAAAGAGCCTTGAAACTGACGACAAAACTGCCGTCCGAGGACATCTTCAGTTTGCCCGAATCGATCTTGTCTCCGTATGAAGTCACCTCGTAAACAGCATTGGCAGAAGATACAGGATGACCGGACAGACTGCGCACACGGCCCGAAACTGTTACCTCGTCACCAGGGAAGAACAGTGTTTCGGTCTTGTCAAACTCCAGGTCGAAAGTCGGAAGGACGAACTCGTCCACACGTACCGGTTTGACCGTAAGCAGCTTTTTTCCGCCGGTCAGGACATTGACATACCAGTATCCGTTCCTGAGTCCCTTCGGGAGCGCGACTTTTCCGGCCAATGAACCGAATTCATTGGTAGTCAGCAGCTGAGACGACACTTCATTGTCCTGCGCGTCCTTCAGAACCACTTTGCATTCCGTGCCTTGAGGTGCCACACGCGCATTGTTTCTACCCTCTATATTATATAGGAGCACCTTGAACTCAAGGGTTTCGCCAGGATTGTAGGCCGACTTGTCGGTGAAGACCTCACCGCACAGACGCACTTTGGCGTCATCTCCGGAATCCACCGTATTGTACCAGCTGTTAAGTGACAGCTGCTCGGATTTTCTCATGAAACCATCTTCGCCCTTATAGGAGCAGGTCAATGTATAATAGACATTGTCCTTCATCACGGACACGAGCTCCTGTGGCAGCGGAGTGAATCCGTCAAACTTGAAACCAGCACAAGACGCTATGACCTTTCCGTTCTTATACAGCTGCAAATCAGCACATTCCAATGGCTTTCCGCTTTTCCATCCGGCCGCATAGATGCATTTCCCCCGGCTGTCAGTCCTTGATGCAACGGAAATACGGTGAGAGCAGAACCTCCTCGATGAGACGTTCATCCCGTTTTTCGCGACAATGACATAATACCCGTCATCTACCTCAGGCAAATCCACCGAGACCGTATCCTTTACATAGAAACTGCATTTCTGATTGGCCAGACTCTCGGACAGCACCGTTTTCGAACCGGCCTCATCAGGGGACATAGACAGCTTTGCCGACTTGAGATTCTGAAGCAGAACGAGTATTTTCCCGTCTTTAATTCTCACATCTACCGACTTGGCAGTCAAATGACTGCACAAGTTTTCGACAGTGGTCAGGTCGCCGACCACTTTGCTTTCGACACCAGAAAATGCAGTCCTCTCCTTTTCAAATGCCGCGCACTCGTCATACAGCGCCTTATACTCATCTGAGCCAGCCTTTTTCTCTCCCAGTGAAGAAAACTCCATCTCCAACAGGGAAGCTTTGGCAAACATTGACACAGCCTTGCCGGCATATTTGCCAGCAAACGCCTCCAGAGCGGATTCCTTCACGGATGCGGAAGTATTCCCTTCCGCATTATTGCGCCAGGACTTCTCCAGCTGAACATATTCGAGAAACGCACTCATAGGGTAACTGTCACCCTGATATTCGGCCAAGGCCTCGGCAATATCGGCAAACAACTTGCCCGTATAGAAGTTCTTTGCAAGAAGTGTCCACAATGCGTATTGATAATCATTGGCATAGAACTCCTTCACGAATCCGCTTCCCGGGATACCCGGAACAGAGGACCTGCCATCGTAGGAAGTCCAGAACGGCTGATTGCAGGAGGCTTCCAGTCTCTTCGCATTGGCACGGACATATTCGAAAATGGCTTCGGCAGTTTCATCGCCTTTGGACAATTTCCAGACAAACGACATCACCGGCTCATCGAACTTCGCTATTTCCTCTCCAAGGTTCAGTTTCAATGAATCCTGAAGTTTCCAGTTACGCGATGCAGCATCGGAGACATATTTCTTCGCCGCGTCATAAAAGTCCCACGCAAGACGCTTTTCGGACGCTTCCGACTTGATTTTCGACAGGATTTCCACCTGTTTTGCCGGGCGGTCAAGCGAAACCGCCTGCTCATAATCAGCCCACAAAGCGATCAGGACATGTCCCTCGCTGTCAGTTTCCGCCGATTTTTTCTTTGAATTCCAAAAAGCGCTCATTGTCAATGTGGTTAAAGTTATAGTTACTGCCGTCAGGGCCAAAATCAATGTGTTCTTTTTCATAATGTTACATTGGTTTTCAATGATTCACGCCCGACACGCGCCGGACATCGGATAAAATGCCGGAATCATCTGTACATTGCACGACAATATAGCGATTTTTTTACTTCATCGCACGAAGGGCATTGAGCACAGCGATTACTGTCACTCCCACGTCAGCAAAAACAGCCTCCCACATGGTGGCGACACCGAAAGCCGCCAAAATCAGAAACAGCAGTTTCACCCCGAGAGCGAATGCAATGTTCTGATGCACAATGCGTACAGTCCTGCGTGAAAGCGTAACTGCAGCCGCGACTTTTCCTGGATTGTCATCCATCAGCACGACATCAGCGGCCTCGATCGCTGCATCACTTCCTGCAGCGCCCATCGCTATTCCCACATCAGCGGTTTTCAGGACAGGAGCGTCATTGATACCGTCCCCGACAAACGCAAGGCTCTTGTTTTCCGGCAATGCAGTCATCATTGACTTCACATATTCCACTTTGTCGGCAGGAAGCAGTTCCGAATGCACTTCATCGAGTCCAAGCGCAGAGGCAACTTCCTCAGCCACAGCCTTTCTGTCGCCTGTCAGCATAACGGTTTTCATCACGCCCTCGGCCTTGAGAGCAGCCACGGCCGCAGCAGACTGTGGTTTCACGGAGTCAGAAATAATGATGTATCCGGCATACTCCCCGTCCACGGCCACATGGACTACCGTGCCTGGCTTCTCGGGTTCAGAGGCATTGACACCGGCGCGAAGCATCAGCTTGGCATTGCCCACATAGACCGTATGACCTCCAACGTCCGCCCTCAGCCCTTCACCGGCGAAATTCTCCACACCGGTCACTTCGGAAGCACCGGACTCCGCTGCCGTTTTCAATGCCGTGGCGACCGGATGGTCAGAGTATTTCTCGGCCGCTGCCGCCATCGACAAGAGCTCTTTCTCATCGTGATTTCCTGATGCACAGACAGCTGTAACGCTGAATTTGCCCTCTGTCAATGTTCCTGTCTTGTCGAACACCACCGTCCCGAGGCGGGCCAATGATTCAAGATAGTTCGAGCCTTTTATGAGGATGCCGCGCTTGGATGCGCCTCCGACTCCGGCAAAAAAAGTCAGAGGAATGGAGATGACCAGCGCACAAGGACAGGAAATGACCAGGAAGATCAATGCCCTGTGAAGCCAGAGCAGCCATTGCCCGTCCACTAGCGGAGGAATTACGGCCAAAAGTACTGCAGCGCCTGTGACGGCAGGGGTATAATACTTTGCGAAACGGGTGATGAACTTCTCGGTTTTCGCTTTGCCGTTTTCAGCATTTTCCACAAGGTCCAGAATCCTCGCCACAGTAGATTCGCCGTAAGTGCCGCTTGTCCGCACCCTCAACAGTCCTGTCATATTCATTGACCCGCTTATCACCTGACTCCCCTCTCCAGCTTCGCGCGGCAGGCTTTCTCCTGTCAATGCTGCTGTATCCAATGATGAATTTCCTGAAATCACGACACCGTCCAGCGGGATTTTTTCACCGGGTTTCACGACAATTATGCTTCCTTTCGGCACGGCATCCGGAGCCACACGTGTAAATTCTCCGTCGCGGGTTTCGAGATTGGCATAGTCCGGACGGATGTCCATAAGCGATGTTATGGATTTGCGGCTTTTGTCCACGGCGATGTCCTGAAACATCTCGCCTATCTGATAAAACAGCATAACAGCCACAGCTTCAGGGTATTGCCCCGTAGCGAATGCTCCCGCCGTAGCGACTGCCATAAGGAAGTTCTCGTCAAATACTTCTCCCCGGACCACATTTCTCAATGCGTTCCACACGATATCGCCGCCGATGACCAGATATGCCGCGGCATAAAGAATTATCTGACATGTTTCTGTGAGTCCCTGTTCGAAATGCGCTACCGCCAGCAGCACTATACTGCCTGCAATCCGGGCCAATGTTATCTTGTGTTCTGTTTCCATCTTCTGAATTCTGTTCTATAACGTCATTTATCAGTTCGGTTTATCCGACGACCACAAATGTAACCATATTCACAGACTTTAGAAATACCAACTTATGGTGATATTTTTAATAAAGAGGAATACTTTCAACTAATACGAATGTTGTTCATGGTATGCTCGTGCCCTTGCGAGTTACAGTTTGATTCAGGCACTTACAGGTGTAAGATACGATGCTGTGACCAAGACTCTGCACATTGAATCCAAGGTAGGCAAAAATTTCCGTTCTTTCCTTTCTACCGCAAGCGGATACGCAACTGTAGGTTTAAAAAATGGAAAACCATTCATTGAGGTTAAGAATGGGGAAATTGAAGTGAAGGAAATTATCGTAAAATAAACAAAGGACATCAGATCCTAAATCGAGTAGGAAGAAAAATGAAGCATTTTCTTCCTACTTTCGTTTTTCCGCCTCTCAATAATATCAACAATATTGTTCCTAGCGGAAATGCGAGTTCAGCGATTTTCTTTTAATTTAATAACTTCCTCCAAAAATAGTCCGGTAGCCTTCGCCACAATTTCGCAGGGCGTCCCCAACTGAAGCAGGTTGATCGCGATTTGTTGTTTTGCATCTGCTCTACCTTCCTCGCGTCCTTCCACACGTCCTTTCGCGAGTCCTTCTTCAAGACTTGTCTTCTTGGC
>ULXU01025394.1_pt1 | contig 17921 bp, 20 predicted proteins | sample 1961521 | NCBI WGS metagenome assembly ULXU01 (sample SAMEA4835845, study PRJEB28245) | human gut metagenome | biome: gut microbiome; material: fecal sample | place: Denmark | collected 2008
TAATAAAAAAGAAAATTAAGTTACTATTCGCTAAATTACAAGTTATATAGCAGATAGTTAGTTGCCAGTATGATAATATAAGTAAAAATAGAGATTTTTTAGATGAATTATGGAAAATTTTCATAATATTTTTGTAAATTAAAAGGTTGTCTTGAAACAGGCAACCTTTTAATCATCTATATCCTCGAATAGTTTAGAATCGTAAAATTCTTTTAATGAGATTTTTAATGTTTTACAAATTTGATATATTACCATAGAACTTGGATTTTCAACTTTGCAATTAACAATATCTCTTAAAGTTGATGGAGGAATAGTGGAACTTTCAGCTAACTTATTTATTGTTATTTTTCTATCAGCACATAATTCTTCAATTCTTTGACTTAAAGCCTTTTTAAATAGCATTTTCAATCCCTCACTTTCTCATAATATTTTACAAGAAAAGGCAAGAAAATATGCACGGATATCCGTTGACTTAAATTGCTTAAAATGGTATAATTGTTAATATGCAATTATTACAGAAGAAAAGCAGTACATATTGATTAGAGGAGGTGCTGTTTTTTTATTAAAAACAACTTGGGAAAATAGCATACTATAAGGAGGAAATATAATGGAGCAAATATTTATGTTAGTATTTATGGTTATTTTAATTGGAATAGTTATTTATTTTGGAATAAAAGAAAATAAAGAAACTACAAAAGAAAATAATAAAATTGAAGAAGATCCAGATAGATTTAGTAAAAAAATTAGAGCAATAAAGGAAGAATACGGAGAATTTAATTATATTGAACAGCCTGCAATGAAAATAGGAGAATGGGAAAATGAGGTTAGGAAAAATATATCTTCAATAGTTGATACAAAAACTAAATATAGCTCAAATAAAGAATTGAGAATATTAGTAGGAGATTATAATAGAGCTTCTGTATCTAATACAACATCTGTATTAGAAAGTGTGGGATTAAATGTAACTATTGCTAATTCAGGTATTGAAATAATTGAAAGAATTAAAAATAATGAAAAATATGATTTGATAATAAGTAATAATATTTATGATTCTGGTCATTGTGATGGACCAGAAACTCTTATGAGATTAAGAGAAATAGACAACTTTAATATTCCTGTTATTGTTTTAACTGTTTCAAAAGGAAAAAGAGATATGTTTGTTAATGGTTATGGATTTAATGAATATATGGAAAAACTCTTAACACAAGATAAAGTGATGGAAACATTACCAAAATTATTTAAAGATTTAGAATTTACAAAAATAGAAAGCAATAAGTCAGCATATGTACTGAACCCAAAAAGTTGGACAGTATAAATTAGGCTACTAACTTGGAATGTTTTCTGTATTGTACAGGGGACATTCCTTTTAGTTTGCTCTTAATTCTTCTGTTATTGTAATATTCTATATATTCAATTATATCATTTTCTAATTCTTCTATATTTTTATATTCCTTTTCTTTTATATAATAAAGTTCTGATTTTAATATTCCAAAAAAGTTTTCTGCACATGCATTATCTAAACAATTTCCTTTTCTTGACATACTTTGTCTAATACCCTTTTGCTCTAAAAGATATTGATATTGCTTCATTTGATACTGCCAACCTTGATCTGAATGTAATATTAAATTTGTATTATCGGTTATTTTATTAAAGGCTTTTTCTAACATATCCACTACTTGATTAAATACTGGATGCCTTGATAAATTAAAGCTTATTACTTCACCATTAAATAAATCTACTATTGGAGATAAATAAAGTTTATCATTATTAACTTTAAATTCCGTTACATCTGTAACCCATTTCTGATTTGGTTTATCTGCTTTAAAATCTCTTTTTAATAAATTATCTGCTATTTTTCCTATTGTTCCTTGATATGAATTATATCTTCTTTTCGGTCTTTGAATACTTTGTAATCCCATTATTTTCATTAATTTTGCAACTGTCTTATGATTTATTACATATCCACGATTTCTCATTTCTAGTGTTATTCTTCGATAACCATAACGTCCTTTATTTTCATGGAATATTGATAGAATTTCGTCTTTTTCAACCTTATATTTATCTTCTTTTTTTAGATTATTTAAATGATAATAGAATGTACTTCTTGGCATTTCTGCTAATTTTAATAATTCTCTCAAGCTATATTTTTGCCTTAATTCATTGACAACAATTACTTTTTCTTGTTCTCTCGCTTGATTCTTTCCTGAACTAAGGCATTTAATTTTTTTAAGTATTCATTCTCCATTCGAAGACGTTGATTTTCTGATATTAAATCTTCTTCTATTTCTTTATCTATTTTTTTCTTTTTTGGTTTAGAATTCATATTCTTATTTCTACCACGTCGCTCAATGTATAAGCCTTGCGGTCCTTCCTCATAATATATACGTTCCCATTTCAATACAACAGAATGATTGCCTAATTTAAAATAATTAGCTGTTTCTGTTGCTGATAAATGATTAGTATGCATATATTCTACAACATTTTGCTTAAAATTACCATCATAACTTGATTTTAAATTTTTAAAAATTCCTTCAACACCATATAATTGATATTTATCAACCCATTGTTTAATTGGTGTCATGCTTGGAATATTAAATTTTTTACAACATTCTGAATAACTATGATGTTCCTGTAAATAATATTTTACCACTTCTAACTTAAATTCCTTTGAATATTTTGACATAAAAAATGAACCCTCCTTGTTAAACTTTTTGTCTAACATTTTGGGTTCACTTCATATTGACTTTTTTCGCTTTTTTCAATTTCATTGGTTTAAAACACAAATTTTTCGCTAATATTTTTATTAAAAAAATTGAACCAAAGAGAAAAATTAGATGTCTAATTAGTAAAGGGGAGGAGGTAAAAAATGGAACTAGTAGAAAAACCAAAAAAATGGTGATATAGAAGCTTTTGGTGAGCTAATTGAGAATAACAAATTAAAAATGTATAAAACAGCTAAATCTATTTTAAATAATGAAGATGACATTTGTGATGCAATACAAGAAACTTTGATTAGTATATACAAAAATTTGAATAAGTTAAAAGAAAATAAATTTTTCTCTACTTGGATAATACGAATTTTAATAAACAAATGTTATGACATTATTGCAAAAAACAAAAGTCAAGGAAAAGTTGTAGATATATTAGAAGTGCAAGATTTAAAAACATATGATAAATATGAATGTAATTCAATAGTTAGTAAAGCACTAGATGAAATTGAAGAAGACTTAAGAACTATAACAGTATTATATTATTATAACGGTTTTTCTGTAAAAGAAATTTCAGAAATGCTAAATATTCCTGAAGGAACTGTTGAGAGTATCGAAAAGTTTGTGTAAACTTTTCGATACTCTCTTACTATAATAAAGAATATACATTTTTTTATTATTTAGATAGTGTAAAATAAAGTTGTCCCTTTTCAATACCTCGTCTAGTTGCACCAGCTATGGCAGCTGCTTCATCTCGTATTGCCTTTTCTCTTAATTCTGCCAATCTTCTTTCAGCTGCATCACCGCTTAAATATTCTAATTCCTCTTCAGCTTTTTTTACATATTCATTTTCAATCATGCTAATTTCCTCCAAATTTCTACAACTAATAAAGGTTAGCCATTCTTCTAGCTTATTTGATATTCTTTTACATTTTTGCTTGAATTTTGGTAATTGTATATAGTGAATTTTATTAAAATAGATAGATAATTTAATTAATGAAATCAAATTTTATATTCAATATTAAAATAGTTTAACTAAAAATAGTCAATAGACTTCAGGTAAAATTCATAGAAGATTCACTGTAATTTCACAATCACTTAAAACTGATTGTCATAGATAAAAATTTGCATCTAATAATAATTATTTACTAAAACTTGAAATCAAGAAAAAAATTTATTATAAAAATAGTAAATTTTTTTCTTGATTTTTTAATTTTGTATTAGTAAAATATATACAAGGAGGGAGTACTATGAGTGAAAATAATGAAACAAAAATAAATGAAAATATAGAAAATAAACAAGTTCAAGATAAAATTAAAAACAATAAAGGCAAAAAAGTAATAGTAAGAATTGCTTGTGTTGTGGTAATTGCTGGAGTTGGCTTTTTAGTAGGAGCAAATAGCAGTAAAATTTTTAAAAACCAAAGCAAGGATACTCAAACAAATAGTAACTCAAATAACAGTATAAATATAGAACAATCAAACAGCGATAAACAAGATAATAATAATTCTAATAATCAAGACAATAAAAAACAAGAATATACTCAAAATGAATTAGAACAAATGGCATTAGATTATTATGAGAAAAAAACAGGATATAGACCAGGAAAAGTAGCTTCTGAATTACAACAAGATGGAAAACTTGCAATTCAGTTATATGATGATATGGGAGGTCATAATAGTACTTCAGATTGGTATATAATTGACACAAAAACAGCACAAGGAACAGATATTTTAGAAAATCAGATTGATTTGAAAAATAAAACATTTACAATAACTAAAGATGAAATCTCTGTAAAATATAATATTCAAATTGTAAAAAAATTGAAAAAAGAAAATGCTAAGTATTTTTACAAAAATTTTATTCCAGAAATTTCAGGAATAAATAAAACTGTTGCAACATCAATAGAAAATCAAGTTAAAAGAATTTACGATAAAACCTATAAAGAAATATTATCAAATACAGAAGATGATTATATTATGGAAATATTAGATGAAAATTCAAAATTAGAAAATTATAATATAGGTTTTAATGTAATAGCTGAACCAGAATATATCAATGATAAAATAGTAACATTTGAATACAAATTTAGAGGTAATCTAGGAGGAGTAAGCTGGGATGCTAATAGTGGCTATTCTTTTAATATTAAAACTGGTGAAGTGCTAAAATTGAAAGATATAATTACAGATGGAACTAAATATACTAAAATAGCTAAAAATAGTATAATGAATGCATTAAAAACAGATAGCAGATATGACACATTAAATAATGGGTATGAAGAAGTTGTGGATTCTACTGTTAAATTTGATGAAAATAAAGAAGTGTACTTAAGAGAAGATGGGGTAGTTTTAATTATACCTAAAGATGTAATCGGCTCAGGAGCAGATGGAGAGTTTGAGTTTGTTATTACATATGATGAATTAAAAGATTGTATTGATTTAGAGAAAATATTATAAAGAGGAGTTTAAATATACTCCTCTAAAATATCCCATACATCCTCACTATAAATTTTTCTTTCAGCAGAAAATGGTATAAATGTAAAATCTCCAATAGGATTTAAATCGCTCTGAATGGCTTTTACAGCGTTATCTACTTTCGTAACAGCTATTTTATCAGCCTTATTGCAAATTACCATAAATGGCAATCCTGAGCGAATAATATAATCATACATCATTCTATCATTAGCTCCAGGCTCATGTCTAATATCAATTAACAATATAATCAAAGATATATTTTTTCTAATATGTAAATACTCATCAATAAAGATATTAACCTTAGCCTGTTCAACTTTAGACATTTTACTATAACCATAACCAGGCAAATCAACAAAATAAAATTTATCATCCATATTATAAAAATTAATTTGTCTAGTTTTTCCGGGTTCACTGCTAGTTCTAGCTAATTTTTTTCTGTTAATCATAGTATTAATAAAAGAAGATTTTCCAACATTAGACTTGCCAACCAAAACAATTTCAGGTAACCCTGAAACGGGATACTGCTTAGGAGAAGTTGCAGAAATCTCAATTTTAGGATTTTTTATTAACATTTTTTCACCCCCAAAAGAATAAAATTTTTACTTTAGCATTAACCCTAAATTGTGGCGTTAACCAAAGGCACCAAACTTTAATTAACAGAAATCTTATCAAGTCCACCCATATAAGGACGCAAAACTTCAGGAATAATAACACTTCCATCAGCCTGATAATTATTTTCAATTAAAGCAATAAGCATTCTAGGAGGAGCAACAACAGTATTATTTAAAGTATGAGCATAATAATTGCCTTTTTCACCCTTAATACGAATTCCAAGTCTACGAGCTTGTGCATCTGTTAAATTAGAACAACTACCAACTTCAAAATACTCTTTACGTCTAGGACTCCAAGCCTCAACATCAACACTTTTAGCCTTTAAGTCAGCTAAATCTCCACTACAACATTCCAAAGTACGAACAGGAATATCCATACTTCTAAATAATTCAACAGTATAATTCCACATTTTATCATACCATTCATAGCTTTCTTCTGGTTCGCAAACAACTATCATTTCTTGTTTTTCAAATTGATGAATTCTATAAACACCACGTTCTTCAATACCATGTGCACCTTTTTCCTTTCTAAAACAAGGAGAGTATGAAGTCATAGTATAAGGTAAATCAGCTTTTTGAAGAATTTGATCCTTAAATTTACCAATCATAGAATGTTCACTAGTTCCTATTAAATATAAATCTTCACCTTCAATTTTATACATCATAGCATCCATTTCTTCAAAACTCATAACACCAGTTACAACATCTGAACGAATCATATATGGTGGAATACAATAAGTAAAACCTTTATTAATCATAAAATCTCTAGCATAAGTTAAAACAGCAGAATGAAGTCTTGCAATATTTCCCATTAAATAATAAAAACCATTTCCAGCAACTCTACGAGCAGAATCTAAATCTAAACCATTTAAAGCTTCCATTATTTCACCATGATATGGTATTTCATAATCTGGGACTACTGGTTCACCATATTTTTTAACTTCTACATTTTTTGTGTCATTTTCACCAATAGGCACAGATTCATGCATTATATTAGGGATTTTCATCATTCTCTTTTTAATTTCCTCAGCATACTCATTTTCTAACTTTTCATTTTCTGTAAGTTGATTATTAATATCTTGAACTTGAACCTTAATTTTTTCAGCCTCATCTTTTTCACCGTTTCTCATTAAATTTCCTATTTGGCTACTTAATGAATTACGCATACTTCTAAGTTCATCACCTTTTAATTTTACCTCACGATTTTTTTTGTCAAGCTCAATAACCTCATCTACTAAAACCAATTTATGGTCTTGAAATTTTTTCTTGATATTTTCCTTTACAATATCAGGATTCTCTCTTAAAAATTTAATATCTATCATAAACTTTTCTTCCTTATATAATTATTTAGGTTTTTAAATTGGATCTACCCATAAACCCATTTATTTAAATTTATGCTTTTTAATTGTTAAATTTATATTAATACTTAATTGTAAAATTTATATTAATACTATAGATTTTATTTTTACATTTTTTAACTTGAAAACATTAGTTAATATAATTCTTTTCAATTTCTTCACATAACTTAAATCTTTTCGACTGCTTTGCTATATTATCTGGCCTATCTAAAGAAATTTCAGACAAAAACATTGATTCTGGTCTTACCCAAATTTGTTTATCATCTTCACGTGAATATAAAGGTTTATAAACAACCATTTTTTCTTGAGTTTCACTATCATATGCAATATTTTCAACAAAATAGTAATTACCCTTAAAATGTCTATAAACTCGTCCAACTTTCACATGTTCCATAAAATTACCTCCTTAAAAATTACTGGTGAAAATTAAACAAAATAATACAAAGCATATGAGATAGCACAATAATAATTATTATAATAATACTGAAATAATGCTACAATAATAATAGCGATAATAAAAACAAAAACGCCCTCATGAAAAAATCATAAGGACGATAAAAATCGCGGTGCCACCTTAATTATAAAAATTATCCAATAAAATAATTTTTATATCTTAACAATGCTTATAACCTTGCATTAATAGGTTTAGTTTTCACTAAAAGCTAAAGAGTAGATTCATAAATTATTTTAAGTTATTCTCACCAACCATAACCTCTCTGAAATAAAATTTAAATTTATTACTAGTCTCTTGTACTGCCACATATTATGTTGATATTTTACCACATATAATTATAAAAAGCAAGGCAAATTTTACAATTTTCCTTGCTTTAATTTTACAGCAACCATTACTTGTTTGCTTATGCAATACTATCAAATTAATTACAAAAAAGCATATAACCATTTACCTAAAAGAACACTATCCATCTCATCACACTAAACAAATTCACCAACCAAATTCGGAGAAAGAAATTTTTACTTTTGAAAAAATAAATCTCCGACCTGAGTCCTCAAACTTCTAAATAAAGCCATTATCGTAACAAGTCCAACCAACCCAACACGCACCAAACCGCGTTTGAAGGAGTTTATTTTTTCAAAAGTAACAAATTTTTTCTCTCGGTGCTACCCTAAAAGCAAAAGCTAAACAAAAAATAGCACCGACTAGTAACTCAAGAAAGAAAAACTAGCAATTTTTCTTTCTATTATTATCACATAATAACATTATAGCTCTAATTATAATTAACAATACTAAAGTTACAATAATTGCTACAACAGCACCTAAACCTAATGCAGCAAATAAACCAGTAACAGCTCCCACAAGTAATCCAATAACAAAAGTTAATACAATAGATAATATAAATATTATTAAATCAACACAACATTTAAATTTTCTTTCTTTTTTGCATTTACAACAACAAATATCAATTTCTGGCTCCATCATAATACACCTCCTTGTATAATATATTATATTGTAAAAATAAAAAAACGTTACAATAACCGACAAAATTCGACAACTGAAATTCAATGAAAAATTGGAAAAATCTAGTATTTGTATTGACAACTGCCTATCAGGTAGAGTATAATAATATGCGTATGTAAAGGGTTAAAAAAAACAAAAACCCCTAAAGAAACACATCCTATTAAGGTAAGGTTTATACCGGAAGGAGGGGAATATTTATGCCAGAAGTAAAAAATAACGGTAATTTAGAAGATGCTTTAAAAAGATTTAAAAGACAATGTGCAAGAAATCAAGTATTACAAGAAGTTCGTAAAAGAGAACACTATGAAAAACCTAGTGTAAAAAGAAAGAAAAAATCAGAGGCTGCTAGAAAGAGAAAATTTTAGTAGTTTATTGAAAGTGCAAGTAATACACTTGCACTTTTGTGATATAATAAGTAATTAATATTAAAAGGAAAGGGTGAGAATATATGTTAAAAGAAAAATTACTAGAAGATTTAAAAACAGCTATGAAAGAGAAAAATGTAAACAGAAAAAATACAGTTCAAATGGTAAGAGCATCAATTTTACAAGTGGAAAAAGATAAAAAAATAGAATTAAATGATGATCAAATTTTAGAAGTAATAGCAAAAGAATTCAAAAAAAGAAATGATTCATTAGCTGATTATGAAAAATCTGGAAGAGAAGATTTAATAAATCAAATAAAAGAAGAAATGGCAGTTTTAGAAGAATACTTACCTAAAAAATTATCTGAAGAAGAATTAACAGAAAAAATAAAAGTAATTATTTCAAATGTTGGTGCTACATCTATGAAAGATATGGGAAAAATAATGAAACAAGCCAAAGAAGAATTAGGTGTAACAGCAGATGGAAAGATGATAAATGAAATAGTCAAAAAATTATTAGCATAGATATAAAATTCAAATAAAGATAGAAAAAATAAAATATAAAGTAAAAAATCAAATATTATTAAATATGCACATTTACTCTGCATTTTAATAATATTTGATTTTTTTATAAAAGAAAATACATTACAGTATTTTTTAATATCTATAAAAAATTAATCACAAACTTTTTTAAATAAACCAATGCACCATAAACTTGCTATTCCAACCAATATATAGATTATTTTACTAAATATAGAACCTAACCCAAATAAGAAATCAACTAAATTAAAGTCAAATAAACCAACTAATCCCCAGTTAATTCCACCAATTATAACTAGTAACAATGCAATTACATTTATAATTTTCATAACACAAATCTCCCTTCATAAAATAATTATTCACAAATAGTATATCCAGAGAAAATTATAATATTCACATTGTTTTTTCTATTTTTATTGTATATTTTTACCAAATTATATTATAATAATAAAAAATGATAAAGAAAGAAGGTTAATAAAATGAATTATATTAAACAAAATATAAAGCCAGGAATTACTTTTCATAAAATTAATACTAATAAATTTAAAACAAATTTATTTTCTATTTTTATAACAACAAAATTGGAAAGAGAAAATGTAACAAAAAATGCACTTCTTACAGCTATATTAAGAAGAGGAACTAAAAAAATGCCTACTCAAGAATTAATTAGTCAAAATTTAGAAAATATGTATGGAGCAAGTTTTGATTGTGGTGTTGAAAAAACAGGTGATAATCATATAATGAAATTTTATTTAGAAAGCATTAACAACGAATTCTTACCATCACAAGAAAACTTAAGCAAAGAATGTTTAGATATATTAATAGATATTGTATTTAATCCATATGTAGAAAATGGAAGTTTTAAAGAAGAATATATAAATGGAGAAAAAGAAAATTTAAAACAAATAATAGAAGGGAAAATAGATAACAAAGCCAAATATGCTTCAGATAGGTGCATTGAAGAAATGTATAAAGATAAACCATATGGATTATATAAATATGGTTATATTGAAGATTTAAAAAATATAAATGCAAAAGATTTATATGAATATTATTTACAATTAATAAAAAATGCAAAAATTGATATTTTTGTTTCTGGAGATTTGGATAATGAAATACTAAATTCAATAAAAGAAAATGAAATAATTAAAAATTTAAATGAAAGAGATCCTAAATATAATGTTAATAAAGAAAATAAAGTAAAAGAAAGAGTAAATGAACCAAAAATAATAAAAGAAAGTATGCAAGTAACTCAAGGAAAATTAATTTTAGGGTTAGATATATTAGAAAATAAAAAAGAAAGTAAGTATGCAACATCAGTATATAATATCATATTAGGTGGAAGTGCAAATTCCAAAATGTTCCAAAATGTAAGAGAAAAAGCAAGTTTAGCATATACAGCAGGCTCAATTTATTTAAGGCAAAAAGATAATGTGTTTATAAAATGTGGAATAGATATACCAAATTATGATAAAGCACTAGAAATAATAAAACAACAATTAGAACAAATGAAAAACGGAGATTTTAGCGAGAATGATATAAATAATGCAAAATTGTTAATTTCTTCTACAATAGGAAGTATTTCTGAAACACAAGATGCTGAATTAACTTATTATTTTTCTCAAGAATTATCTGACGAATTTATTTCTATTGAAGATTATATAAATAGAATAAATTCGGTTACTAAAGAACAAATTTTAAATATTGCAAATAATGTGCAAATTAATACTATTTATTTTTTGAAAGATTAGTATAGTGGAGGTTATTTAAGATGAAAATTATAGAAAGTACAAAAATAAAAGAAAAGGCATATTTTGAAAAATTAGAAAATGGACTTAACATCATTATTATTCCAAAAGAAAATACAAACAAAAAATATGTAATATGGGGAACTAATTTTGGTTCTATTGATAATAGATTTATAATGCCAGGTTCTAACGAAGAAGTGTTTATTCCTGATGGAGTAGCTCATTTTCTTGAACATAAAATGTTTGAACAACCAAATGGAACAAACAGTTTAGATACTCTGATGGCATTAGGATTAGAAGCAAATGCATATACAACAAATGATCATACAGCATATTTATTTGAATGTTCGTCTGATAAATTTTATGAAGGTTTAGATGAATTAATGGATTATGTTCAAAGTCCATATTTTACAGATGAAAATGTTGAAAAAGAAAAGGGGATTATAGGTCAAGAAATAATGATGTATGATGATGACCCAGGATTTAAATTATATTTGAATACTATGGATTGTTTATATCATAAAAATGCTGTAAAGCTTGATATAGCTGGAACTATAGAATCAATAAGCAAAATAGATCCAGATGTATTATATAAATGTTATAATACTTTTTATCATCCAAGTAATATGACTTTAGTCGTTTGTGGAAATTTTAAACCTGAGGAATTAATTGAAGAAATTAAAAAAAGATTGAAACATAAGGAAAATCAGGGAGAAATAAAAAGAATATATGAGGTAGAGGAAGATAGCATTAACAGAAAAATTAAAGAAACTAATATGGAAGTTAGTGTACCTATATTTATGATAGGATATAAAGATAAATTGCCAAATTCTGAAGAAATTGTAAAAAAACATATTGCAATAGAAGTTATTTTAAATATGTTAATAGGAAAAAGTTCAGAGTTATATAAAGAGTTATACAATAATGGAGATTTGCTTGCAGAACCAGATTTAGATTATGAATTTTCTAAGCAATATGCACATGTATTGATTTCTGGACAATCAAAAAATCCTCAGGTGATATATGAGAGATTTAAAACTGAGGTTGAGAAGTTTAAGAGAAATGGGTTGAATGAAGAGCATTTTGAAAGAATTAAGAGAAAGATATATGGCGATTATGTTACTGAGTATAATAGTGTAGGGGATATTGCTAGGATGTTTTTGAGTGATTCTTTTAAGGGAATAAATAGTTTTGATTATATTGAAAAGTATAATACTGTTACAAGGGAGTATGTTGAGCAGGTTTTGAGAGAGGTTTTTGATGAGGAAAAGATGGTGTTGAGTGTGGTGAGACCTAAGTAAGGTGCGAGTATGTATCATTTTTTGGTGGTAGCACCGAGAGAAAGAAATTTGTTACTTTTGAAAAAATAAACTCCTTCAAACGCGGTGGAGTGCGTGCGGGGTTGGTTGGACTTGTTACGATAATGACTGGGGTTGAATGTTGAAGGGCTCGGGTCGGAGGTTTATTTTTTCAAAAGTAAAAATTTCTTTCTCCGAATTATGGTGGTGTTTTGTTTTTTTTATATTTTTGGAGTAGGTAAGAGTGTTTATATAGTGGTTATAGAGTAATTATAGAGTAATATTATATTGTGGTTATATAAAATAGTTATATAGAACAATTATGTAGTAGGTATAGAGTATGTAATGTTGTTTGGAGAAAGGAAAAGGATTTTTATGATTATAAAAACAGGTATTATTCCTAGGGTTGCCTTTGAAATTTTTGGGATAGAGGTGTATTGGTATGCTGTTTTGATTGTTTCGGCTATGGTTCTAGGATTAGTGTGGTTTAAGGTACATGATAGGAGATTTGGTATTAAGTTTGATGATATATTAGATTTTGCTTTGTTTGTTATTCCTATATCAATAATATGTGCTAGGCTATATTATGTGGTTTTTAGTTTAGATTATTTTATCGATAATCCTGCTGAAATATTTCAAATAAAAAATGGTGGACTAGCTATATATGGTGGAATAATTGGTGGAGTTATTACAATTGCTATAATAGGAAAAATAAAGAAGATAAATGTATTAGATATAACTGATTTTATTGCACCTGTATTAGCATTGGCACAATCAATTGGAAGATTGGGAAATTATATTAATATAGAAGCATATGGATATGAAACTAATATGCCAATAAAAATGGAGATTATAGAAAATGGTGTAGCTAAATATGTTCATCCAACTTTTTTGTATGAATCAATAGGAACTTTTGTAATTTTTATAATTTTGGCGATATTGAGCAAAAAAAGAAAATTTTCGGGAGAAATAACATATATATACATAATTTGCTATTCTATTATAAGATTTATAATAGAAGGACTACGAACTGATAGTTTAATGTTTTTTAATTGTAGAATTTCACAAATTTTGTCATTAGTACTTTTTATAGTATTTAGTATTATTTTGATATATAATAAAAATAAATATAAACATATGTCGAATTGAGTCGAAAAAAGAAGATGAAAAGTTGGACAAAACATTGATAAATGCAGTTTTTGTGTTGACGAATATAGCAAAAATATGGTATTATATATATATACAAATGAGACAAGCACACATAGTGAAGAAGGAGTGATGGTTATATGTTAGACGAAGAAATCTGTAAAGCAAGAGAGATGTTAAACGAAAGCATAATAACTGGAAAAAACTACAAAGAAATATATAAGTTAAGTGTGGAACTAGATGAATTAATAGCTAAGTATTATTTTGGTGGTAATAATTATAGTAATGAAGAAGAAAGTGAATGTGCAAATGTAGGTTGAGAGAGAAGAATAAAAGAAAAAAGGCTGTAAGAAAAAAGAAGATTACCAAGCAATCTTCTTTTTTGTATGATAATTAGTTATAGCTATCATATGTATTAGTATGAAACTAGTACATAATAGGTGCTTTTGCTGTAAGTAATATATTGGATTTTATTCTGAATATCAATATATTTACATAAATATCAAATCAGAGATAAAAAAGCAAAATTTTCATTGCAACAACTTTTTTTTAAAGTGTTGTCATATTATCGTTTTATATTAAGATATACACAACAATCAACTGGAAGCAAAAATTATAGGATACCACTATAAATAGATTATAGAATATTTGTACCAATGGCTATGGGTAGTAAAAAATCCAAAAAAATTATGTTGAGTTTTTTGACACTAATTTTTAAAAATAGGGACAAATGAAAAAATACATTATTTAACAGTTTGACTATTTTATGTAAATGTGTTATAATAAATTGATGTTTAACGAAGGAGGTATATATATGAATAATGATATATATGATCAAGGAATAGAAGAAAAAAGAGAGGCAAATATTCTAAGAAAAGAAACAGGAAATAATCGAAAATATTTTCTAGAAGGCACAGATACAGAAAGAAAACAAAGACTAGAACAATCCACACAAAATAGAAATGGTGTAGATAATTTTATGCATAATGAAAATAAGAAATTTAACAAATGCACTCAAAAGAAGAATCCCCATAAAAATGGGAAAAAAATTATAAAAAAATTTATTCCAACAGTAGGAATGATAGGTTTAATTATAGCAGGTACTAGTGCAACAATGGGAAAGATAGAAGAATATAAAGAACAAAAGAGAATAGATGATTCTATTTCAGATAATTATAATGAATATATACAAAAAATTTCTGAAACAGAACAAAACTTATCATTTACAAATGAAGATTTAATGAAAACCAAGGAATTTTATAAAGCGATTGATACATATAATAAGACAAAAAGTCTTACAGAAAAATCAAAAGCAAGAGCTACAATAATTGAATTTATGGAGTGTGGATATTTTAAACATACAGCAACAACAACTATAGAGAAAAAAATGGAAGAAGCAATTTTATATGGAAATTATGATAAATATGATAACAACGAAGATTTTGTAAAAGTAGTATATGTAGATGGAGTGCGTGGAGATTCTGATAGATTGAAAATAAAAGGGCTAGATTCAAAATATTATTCAATGAATAGTTTTGATGTATGGAGTGAAGATATACCAGATAATTTAAAAGAACTTGCAAAAGATATATTTGAACTTCAAGATAAACACAATTGGAAAACAGAAAATGAATGTGTAAAAACAGCTATAGAAATGTCGGAAGATCTTGGAAAGGTTGTGCAGGAACATTATATTATAAATGAAAGTGCAGATATAGAAAGAATAAGTAATGAAAAATACGAAGAGATAAAAGGTAAAGACACATCAAATATAGTAAAGAAAGAATATAAAACAACTTCAATAAATAATAAAATACAAGATGAAATAGAAAGATAAAAATTAAGTAATTTAGGATACTTATGTAATAATATTGCATAAGTATCCTAAAATTATGAGTACTATATAATAATTAGGTAATAATATAAAGTGTTAAAAATAATAATAAATAAGACAAAACTTTTAAAAAAACTTGTACAACTGTTAATAATATGATATAAATAACACAATAGACCTTAAAAAGAGGGGTGTTTTTTTAATGGAAAATATAATGAAGGAAAAACCAAAGAGAACAATATTAATAGTTGATGATGAAAAACCGATTGTTGATATTTTAGTATATAATTTGCAAAAAGAGGGATATGAAACTTTAGAGGCAAATGATGGAGAACAAGGTGTAAGAATTGCATTAGAAAAAAAACCAGACTTAGTATTACTAGATATAATGTTACCGAAAATGGATGGATTAGCAGTATGTAAGTGCATTAGACATAGTTTAAACATACCGATATTGATGTTATCAGCTAAAGATGAAGAAATAGATAAAATATTAGGATTAGAATTAGGAGCAGACGATTATGTTACAAAGCCATTTAGTGTAAGAGAATTAATGGCAAGAGTTAAAGCAAATTTAAGAAAATTGGATATAGCAACAGAAAATGTTGGAGAAGTAAACAAAGAAATTATAGAAGAGAATACAAATAAAATAGAAGTAGGAGATTTAGCATTAGATTTAGATAAATTTGAGGTAGAAGTTAGAGGAAAAGTCGTAGATTTAACATTAAGAGAATTTGAAGTTTTAAAATATCTTGCAAAACAACCAGGTCAGGTTATTACTAGAGAAATATTGCTAGAAAAAGTTTGGGGATATGAATATTATGGTGATATAAGAACAGTTGATGTTACAGTAAGAAGAATTAGAGAAAAAATAGAATTAGATACATCTAGCCCTAAAATACTTGTTACTAAAAGAGGTGTAGGATATTATATTTCAACAAATAAAGATAAAGAAAGAAAATAATTTGTGCACTAAAGTAGGTATGATCTATAAATCAAATAAAATTTATAAATCATACCTTATTAAATAATAAAAAGTAGTGAAGCGATAATCAAAAGAAAAGTGGAAGAGGAGTAATAAAGATGCAAAGGAAATTTCAAAATAAATTAACTATAATTTTTATAATAATAGGAATTATTTTAATAAGTTTAATGGGATATATGTATATAGAAAATATTTCTGATATTTCGAATACACAACAAATAGTTAATATAACAAAAAAATATTTAATGATAGCAATAAATATTTTTGTAGTTATGTCTATAATTACAAGTAGTGTGCTAAAAAAAATAATAAAAAAGTCTATGGTAGATATAGTTAAAGATGCAGGGAAAATAGTTACAGGTGAAGAAACAAAAGTACGAGTATTGCAAGAGGAAAGCAGGAATAGAGATGAGTTTATGTTAGCTTTTGATGACGCCACATTAGAAATAAGAGAACATTTAAAAGATGTTGATAAACAGAAAAAACAAATAGAAACTATACTATTATATATGACAGATGGAATAATTGCATTTAATTTAGAAGGAGAAGTTACACATAAGAATTTAGCAGCAGAGAAATTATTGAACTTATCTGATGAGGATAATGACTTTGAAAAGGTATTTTCTAAATTTAATGTAGATATTAACTTAGAAAAAATTATATATTTAGAAGACTGGACATCATCTGATAAAAGGATAAATGTTGGAGAAAAATACATAAATTTACTATTTGTTCCATATAAGGACAACAATAAAAGACCAGCAGGAGTAATAGCAGTAATTCAAGATATAACTGAACATGTAAAATTAGATAATATGAGAAAAGAGTTTGTTGCAGATGTATCACATGAATTAAAAACCCCTATAACATCTATAATGGGCTATGCAGATACATTATTAGAGGGAGAGTATGACGATGTAACTAGAAATAAATTTTTAAATGTAATTGCTTCTGAGGCTAGAAGAATGGCAAAATTAGTAACAGATTTATTAGCATTATCTAGATATGATAACAATAAAATCAAAATAGAAAAAACAGAATTTGATTTAGGAGAATTAGTAAAAAAGTGTCAAGAAAAATTAGAAATAGAAATTTCTAAAAAAAATCACAAAGTAGAAAATTTAGTTACTGCAAATGTACCATTAGTGTATGCAGATAAATCCGGAATAGAAAGAGTTGTTTTAAATATATTATCAAATAGCATAAAATATACTAAAGAAAATGGTAATATAAAAATTTATGTTGGATTTGTTTATAATGATGCTTATATAAAAATTATAGATAATGGAATTGGAATTCCAAAAGACGACCTAACAAGAATATTTGAAAGATTTTATAGAGTTGATAAAGCTCGTAGTAGAGAGTTCGGAGGTACAGG
>ULXU01067898.1_pt1 | contig 17884 bp, 17 predicted proteins | sample 1961521 | NCBI WGS metagenome assembly ULXU01 (sample SAMEA4835845, study PRJEB28245) | human gut metagenome | biome: gut microbiome; material: fecal sample | place: Denmark | collected 2008
TGGTAGAAGAAGTATATGCATATTGTAATCTGCATGGACTATGGAAATGCTAGAAGCATTTATAAATATTAAGATTACAGAACAACACAAATATAACCAGCAAAGAAAAGGATGAAGAGATATAATGATGGGATACAGATAGGGCAATTAGATATGTTCTATCTGCATTTTAATATAAATCTTAATAGTGACAAGGATATCTTTACTTTTTGGTAAAAAATATGGTATGTTAAGTAAAGATAGACGGGAGGTATGCAAGGATGTTCTCTTATAATGGGTTAGAAATGTTACTGAAAGAAAAAGGTATTGGTAAAACAGAACTCCGTTTAGAATTGGGATTATCCACACGAACAGTCGCTAAGATTGCTAAAGGGGAAAAACTTTCGAAAAATACTCTAAATAAAATTGCTAATTATTTGGAGGTTACGCCAGAATTACTTTACCGTATAGAATCGAATAATAAAATACTTCAGATGCTAAGAGATGAGAAAGAGATACATCTTCCTGGTGGTCTTTATCATGAACTTCAGATCAGGATGACATACAATTCAAATCATATTGAGGGAAGTAAACTATCTGAAGACCAGACAAGACTTATTTTTGAAACGAATACAATTGATATGGGAGACGGTATTCCTGTAGATGATATTCTTGAGACAGTTCATCATTTCAGAGCAATAGACTATTGTATTGATATCGCTGAAGATGAATTAACAGAAGAAATAATAAAGAAACTGCATTACATTATTAAACATGATACCAAGGATTCGACGTTTTCTTGGTTTGCAGTTGGAGATTACAAAAAACGTGCTAATGTGGTTGGAGGAAGGGAAACATCAAAACCATCAGAGGTTTCTAAACATATGAGGGAACTTCTTGAAAATTACAATTCAAAAGAAAGTATAAAGATTGAAGATATTATTGCGCTTCATGCTGAGTTCGAGTATATTCACCCATTTCAAGATGGGAATGGAAGAGTTGGCAGGTTAATTGTTTTAAAGGAGTGTCTTAAGAATAATATTATTCCATTTATTATTGAAGATAGCAAAAAAGGTTTTTATTACAGAGGCTTGTCTGAATGGAGAAATGAGAAGGGATGGCTTATAGATACTTGCCTTGATGGACAAGATACATTTGTAAGGATTCTTGATATGTTAGATATTCCGCACAATGCTTAAGTATTGATAGAAGGCAAAATTAAGATTGTATTAATCCTTTTAGTGCCACAAATCGGAAAGATCTGGTTTGTAGCGTTTTATTTTTGAAAAGTAATTATGATATGGCTGGCATCGGAAGGACACAGAAATAATATTGAGTATGACAACAGACAGCAAAACCGGACCAGCATCAGCGTATTTTATAAAAGATGTCCCGTATACAAAAACGGCGTGGAAACCGGTCAGTATGTTTATATCGCATATTGGGTAGAAACATTTAAGTAAAAAGATAAAAAAAGGGAAACCGCCGACAATATACCCGGCAGTTTCCCTTTATATAGGCAGGTGCATATGTCTGCAGGGGTATCAGACAGAGTATGTTTTCAAATAGACAACAGCTGCATGAAAAGGTAAACTAAAAATATAAAAAAATTTAAAACCAAATTGCTCCCGACAGGTACTTATTATCAGAAAGGAGCAGTAAGTAATTCCACCAAAATAATTGCACAAAGGAGAATGAGAATGGACGACAGTTTGAAAAAAGCCATACAGCAGATGAAAAATGGGGAAGAAACGGGTTTTAATGCAGTATATTCGGCAACATATAACAGGGTGTATTTCAGAGCGAAACAGATTATGAAGAAAGAGGAAGACGCTCAGGATTTAACACAGATTGTTTTTGTGGAGGCCTACAAAAACATACATACACTACAGGCAGCGGAAGCACTGTACTCATGGTTGGATGGAATTACTTACAATCAGGGAATGAAAATTTACAGAAAACAGAGAGATGTATTGTTGACGGAAGAGGCAGAGGGAATGTTTGACATCCTTGAAAACAATGACATTTCTTTCATGCCGGAACTCACGGCAGACCAGAAGGCAACTGCCGAGATTGTGAAAGGGATTATTGAGGAACTGCCCGAACTGCAGAAGGCGGCAGTGGTCGCCTATTATTTTGACGGTTTGAAGGTGGAGAGGATTGCAGAATTGATGGAGTGCTCCGTCAATACGATTAAGAGTCGGTTAAATTATGCCAGAAAGTATATCAAAGAAAGAGTAGAGGAAAAAGAAAAGAAAGAGGGCTACAGACTTCATGTTCTCGGACTGCCGGTGCTCTGGTATGCAATTAGAACCATGTCCGACAGAACCTCGCTCACGGTTCAGGCAGCACAGACCATATACAACGGCGCTTGCTCCGGCATCGGCTTACAGGCAAGCGCCATTACCGCCGGCGGTGCCGTTGCGGCAGAGGCAGTAACCGCAGCAGGAGTTGCCGCTGCAGAAGCCGCAACCACGGCAGCGACAACCGCAGGAGCAGGGGCGAAAGCAGTTGCCATCAGTACAACGGTAAAGGCATTTTTGATTGCGGGAGCAGTGATTGTTGCCGGGGCGGGAATCGCGGGTGCCATCAGTGTAATCAACCACAACCGGGCAGAGACGGTGGATAATGAATTCGGCGGAGAAAACGATGAGTCCGAAAGTGGGGAAAAGCTGACACTTGAGGATGATTTGTCAGAGTACCTTGGCTTGTATTTTGGCGAATACTGGAGAGAGGATGCCGAGGCGGCATATCCTTACAAGGTGTCCGATACGGAATACCGTTTCCGACCGGAGGATTTGCAAAAATACGGAGATATGGTAACTTGCAGTATCGTAAAAGATAAAATGAGCGGATTGCCAGAGGGCGTGGAACTGGCGGTTGCCTATTGCAACAGTCAGACGGATTTGACGCCGGATATGCTGGTGCCTCAATATCTGTATCACTTTACCGCAGATTCCTTTACATTTCAGATCAGTACAGCAGAAGGTTTTATCATCCGGCTGGTGGATACCTCTGTCAAGGAAGTATTTGACGCTTGGGAATTGGAGGAAGATTACTCTGAGTTTATTAAGATGTATGAGGTGGCGGTATCGGAGCCCTATGTGTTTGAATATCAGTATGACGGCCCTACACTGACTGCAGAAAAAGTGAGTGATGGGGAATACCGTTTTAGCACCGCGGCATTAAGGAGTACCTTCAAAGACGGACAGACGGTGGGAATCCGGTTAAATCTTCCGTATACCATTGAGTTTGTTTCCGTGACAGGTGAGGATGCTGCTGCTCCGGGAACCATGATAGATTACATGCAGGTATCCAGAGAGGATGCCAACAGATGGTATTTCACCCTGTCTACCGGGAATGACATTATCATAAAAGTAAAAAAATTTGAAGGAAGCCACGGAAGACCGGTTGAGGAGGTTGAGGAGACGAAGCCCAAAACCATAGCGAATGTGGATAATCTGCGGGAGTATGAAAAGTGGGGTCCCAAAGACGGTTCTGACGGGCCTACCCTATATGTAAAAAAGATTGGTTCGGAGTCCGTTCACATCTATGGTGATATTTATGAGACTCTTTGGGAGTATGACGGGTACTGGACGTTAGACGGTCAGGAAATCCATTTTACCGGAAAAGATTTGGAGCCGCTTACACTGACAGACATGGAAGGAAATCCCATAGACAGACGAATTGCCTTTTATTATCTGGAAGAGGACGGAATGATATATGTGGATATACCGGACGGCGAGGACTGGGAGTCTTACGCATTCCGTGATACACCGGACTATGTTTACAAGAAATTATCCTCCCCCGTTTTGGACACGGATGAGCATAACAATACCGTGACACCATCCGCAGAAAACAGCACGGACTCCGGTGTTCACCTGACCAACGACGGTACGACATGGCAGCTGACGGATACTGTTACCATGCACTTTGAAAACGGAGTTTTCACCGTATCAGGGGAAGGAGAAATGCCGGATTACAACGCAAGGAAAGAGGTTGCACCGTGGACGTATGATGTTTTCCGCGGGGATCCCACAACTGTCATTATCGAGGAAGGCGTGACAAGTATCTCTCCGATGGCATTCAGCGGTTATCTGAATCTTACCGACGTGACGTTGCCGGGATCTCTAAAAAAGATTGGAGACAGGGCGTTTTCTTCCTGCAGTAACCTGAAAGAAATCGTAATTCCGGACGGCGTGGAGGAGATTGGGGACAAGGTATTCTTTAACAGCTACTCTCTGGAAAAGATTGTCATTCCTGCCAGCGTCACTGAGATAGGTGACGGAATTTTCATGAGCGGCAACTCCCATCTGGTGATTTACGGTGAGAAAGGTTCCGCCGCCGAACAGTATGCACAGAAATACGAAATAGATTTTAAAGAAATGTAGATTTTTTTCAAAAAAATAAAACCAAACAGGAATGAACGGGTACTTAAGGATAGAAAGAAACAAATCATGAGGCAACGGAGGTAAAAACCATGATAAAAGCGATTCAGGAAAACATACGAAAAGCATTGGGACTTCCCGGTATTGAGGAATGTGGAAGCAGTTTCGGCAGATGGCTGGAAAGGACATTAAAGTATGGAGGAATGGCGGTTTTCCTTATACTTCTGGCATGGTGGCTGCTGTATCTGTTCTTTATCAACCCGCTTCTCGACGCAAACAACGTGCTGGAAACGGTATTGGTATTGGGACTGTTTCTTATGGGAGTGATACTGGTAAGCTATGACATGACGGCGCTGGCATGCTTTTTCCAGAGTCCCCAAAAGTCAGAGTATTATCTGGCAACGGGAGTGACAAGAAAAGACATTGTCAACGACAAGGGCGTGCTGGGAGAGTTTTACGCCTATGTGCTCAGCAGGAAACTGAAAATTCCGCACAGAACATTATACAATGTATGTGTTCCCATGCCGAACGGAAGTTATCAGGAGATTGACGCCATTATCATCACCAATCGCTGGATTCACGTGCTGGAATGTAAGAACCGGGCAGGATATTTCACCGGAAACTTTAACAGTGAAATCTGGGTTCAGCATCTTGGCAGGGAAGAACACAGGGTGAAAAATATTTATAAACAGAATGCGTCCCATATAGCGGCACTGGAATATTTTCTGAAATCCAGACAGGTGCTTCCCGATATGGGAGTCTTTTGTGACAACGCTATTCTTACCGGCGGAGAAATGCGGCTGGATATGGGAGATATCAATGAAGCGCCTGCAGATTTCAGTTTTGGAAATTATAATCTGCACAAAAAATCCATGGAGGATATGGAAAAGAATCAGAATGCCGTCAGAGATGATGATTTCATGGAAAGGGTATACAGGGCACTGCTTCCCTATGCGCTGTTTCCCAAGGCAAAAAGAGAGTCTATGCTGATAGAAAGAGAAAGCAGGGCAAAGAACAAAGAATTTGTCAGAGAAAATTACAAATATTATGAGTTTCCAAACGGAATACCGGGACTTACGGATGATGACACCTTATTGAGACAGGACAAAGTATTTACCCAGATAAAGGTAGATGAGAATGAGAGAAATCCCCTTTGGATTACCATTCCTTATCTGAGATATGAGGAGCGGAGGTAGAATATGATGGACAACGAAAATGTAACGCTGGAAGATATGTTTGATGAATTGGATGAGTGGTCAAAGGAAACGGATGCTTTAAACGGTGTTCCCATCAGAAGTACCGAGGGGGATGTCAGAGGCTTAAAAAGAGTGCCTGTGGCGGAAGAATGGGGAAAGGCAAAGCATATGGTAGCGCCTGTGGACGATAACAGGGTACAGGAATATTTGCACAAAAAAGACGATAAGCCTTTTGCACTTCCCAAAGTGGCGGTGCTTACCTTTGCCGGACTTTTCGTGGCATTTGGCATTGTACACAGTATCAGCAGCTTTATCCAGAACATGCAAGAGGAAGCCTCCAAAAATTACGCGGATGTTATCGTAGCGGATGAGGATGGAGATTCCGACTCCGGCAAGGATGTAAAAAGAACGGAACTGAAACCCGGTGAGACATACCGCACAGCGGACGGACAATTTGAATTTACCTATAACGACGGAAAATATGCCGGACAGGAGGGGCTGACCATTACAGGATATCTGGGAGATGCCACAGAGGTGACGCTGCCGAAGGAAATACAGGGGTATCCGGTGGTAGAGATTGACCGGAGTACACTGGAAGGAAATAACACGGTGGAAAACGTGGTGGTGGAGTCTGAAATCTCCAAATTGGACTTTAGAGACTGTGCCGCATTGAAAGAGGTGGTTTACCCGGTTACTGTCAACGAAATCGGATACGGTACGTTTTATAATACACCGGCACTGGAAAAGGTTACAGTGGACAAAGGGTGCTATGTGAGTGATGAATTTGCCTACGAAGTTTCGCCGCTCATCAATTATGTGGAAATGTCCGAGGGAGTGAGCGATACTTCCCATATCGAGATGGTGGAGGGACACAATTATTATACCGCGGACGGTCAGTTTCAGTTCCGGTTTCAGGAGGACTCCGTTCAGTTGAGAAGATATATCGGTGACAGTGCAGAGGTGACTGTGCCGAAGGAAATACAGGGGTATCCGGTGACAAAACTGGCAAGAATTTTCGAGGGAAACAATTTCATTGAAAAAGTAACGATAGAGGCACAGATTGAGTCCGCCAATGATATTTTCCGGGATAATGAGGCGTTAAAGGAAGTGACGTTTCCGGCGTCTGTGACGAGTATTGGATATAATTGTTTTTATAACACACCTTCTTTACAAACACTGACTGTTTATGAGGGTTGCACGGTTGATTCCGCCTGCGCGGGATATGATGTTCAGCCCGCTGTCAATTATGTAAATTAACAGGAGGAAACTTTATGGTACGGATAGAAGTGAAGGAAAATATAGACCATTATATGCCGTCACAGGATGAAATTACTCTGATGGAAGATATTCTGAATCTGGTCAGCGTGATTTTTGACAAGGCGACAAGATGGTATGATACGAGGGAAGCGTACCAGTGTATCTGCAGCGGACTTCCCGCCATGGTCGTCTGGGAGGAACCGGACGGAACGCATTACACCCATGTATGGGCAGATGTGCAGGGGTGTGAAGTGCAGGTGGAGGTGGGACTGGACATTACACAAATCATTTCCAGACAGACTTTTCGTTATGACAAACCGTTTGAACGCGGAAAGATGATAGAGGGCATCGTCGATTTTGAACACCTGAAAAAGGCGAAAACGGAAAAGAAAAGGCATAGGGAGGAAGAGGAGGATTTTGACTATGATGTATTTCTGACAAAAACCACCATGCCCAAGCCGGAGGTCCGTGAGGAAGAAACACAACCAGACTATGTCGAGGAGGAACGGCGGCGCTTTATAGAGTTGCAGCGGAATCTGGAATATGCCAGAAGGTATCAGGAGGATTTTGGTACGGAGAGCACCGAAATGACAGAGGAAGCGGCATGGCGGCAATATTTTTACGACAGATGAGAACAGCACCGCATCATCGACACAAAGGGAACACAGTATGAAGAAGTCATCGGAGACATGGATGCGGACACCTCTGCCATTTCCATATCGGATCCGTCGGAACTGGTGGCAGGGCTTGATCTCACCGTGGATGACTCCGAAATAATTTCTGATTCTTTATCAAATCTTCTCTGCAAAACTTTCAAAACGCAGAAGGCAGTCAACGAGGTATATTATAAAGAAGCAGATTAACATTCATAATATCACATATTGTTACACTAATAACGTTTATTATTATTTACAAAAAAGCAGGGAAACATATATAATAGTAAACATAAAACAATGGAGTGTGTAAGAATGAGAAAAGCAGCTTATAACATATTACCTGCAACAGAAGAAATATTGAAAACAATGGGAGAGCAAATCAAATTAGCGAGATTACGGCGAGATTTGTCTGCAGAGTTGGTGGCGGAGCGCGCGGGGATCAGCAGAGCATCTTTATGGAAGGTTGAGTCGGGCAGTCCGGCTGTTGCCATCGGGATTTACGCTGCTGTCTTGCATGCGTTAGGTGATATGGACAAGGATATGCTTCTTGTGGCGAAGGACGACGAAATGGGGAGGCAGATGCAGGATCTTAACCTTATGACAAGGAAACGTGCAACGAGGAGGAAGAGTGAATGGCGATAGATGAAAAAATCATACATGTATATGATGATTTTTCAGAATCTTGACCCGCAGCTGCAACCATTTTTAGGTCGCCGGTTTTCAACCGGAAAAAATATTTTTGGATTATTTGCGGATGAGCTATCGCTTCTTGTGGACGACGAGGACAATAAAATATCAATAGAATTAGCTATTCATACATCCTGCCGTTTTGGAATTCAAAAAGATGCTGCGGAAAAGATGGCAGAAGAAATACTTGAAATTGTCAGGGATAATTGGGAGAAACTCGCAAAAAAATACGGCCTCTCACGTGGGCAGATAGAATATATGAGACCTGCATTTAGTGAATGTTATTTTCAAAAGTAACCTTATTTTCCCACCCCCGGCAACCGATAGTTGCCATATAGTTGGTGGTATGCAACCGAGTTTTTCCGTATACTGATACCATCAAAACGGCGGAGGTGACGATATGGAACAAAAAAGTTTAGGCGAAAATATTGCAAAATATCGTACTGAAAAAGGGATGTCGCAAGAAAAGGTTGCGGAATATCTGGAGGTGAGCAGGCAGGCTGTAACAAAATGGGAAGCCAATCTTTCGAGGCCGAGCACGGAGAATCTGATCAGACTTTCGGAAATATTTGGAATCACAGTGGAGGAGCTGCTGGGCAGGAAGCAGAACGATGCCGAAGTGAGGGAAGAACCGTATCAGAACAGTAAGATGCCTTGGCTGTTTATAGGGATCACACTCCTCTGCATTATGGCATATATTGTTTTCTGCGTAGTAAACCATACTTTCCATGTCGGTACGCTGATATGCATGTTTATCATAGGCGTGCCGATCCAGATGTTTTTACACATTTGTTTTACATATGCGATCGATAAAGAATCGTTTGACATGATTGCCGGATATGACAGTAAAACGGAGTATAACATACCGGAAGTAAAAAAATATCTGACGCAGTTGGATATCTGGATCGGTTCCTTTTCTACGGTATATGTTTTTCTGTTCTGCATGTTTGACTGTTTTCAGCCAAAGCTTGGCAGGGTCAGCGAATTCCTCAATGGTTTCCTGCTTATTGCCTATGCGTTCAACATAATAGCATGCATTCTGATCAGCAACTATAAAGTGATTGACAGGCTGTATATCCGTGAAGCAGACAAAAAGAGGGCATGGAAAAGTATGCCGGTCACAGCAGTATATATCATATTACTGTTTTTGGGCGCAGGAATCGTGTGTTACCTGTTCCTCACAAGGGGAATTGAAAACAATACCGTGCCGGCAATCAGGCTGTCGATGGTGATGCTGTTGGGAACAGGCGCTGCAACAGCCGGCTATTTTGCGGAAAGCAGCAACATCAAAAAATGGGATCCGGAGAAGCAGGAGTACCGTGCGGGAAAAGCCGGTTTACTCTGTGCGGCGGCAAGCATTCTCCTGTTTGGCGCTATGTTCGTGGTGTAGGCGTTGCGGCGGGGAGAAAGTTATTCTTCCGTTATGGGTGGAATAAAATGTTCTATTGCGCTGCACAGCTTCTGTTTTTCCTCGATGCCGTTCCGTGTGAGGATGCGCTCCAAAAGTGCATCGCTTATGGTATAAAGCGGCAGAGTGGAAAGAATGCTGCGACGGTTCCCCGGCTTGCCTGTATCCGCAAGCAGAAAGGCGTTCAGCTCATTCTCTCGTTTACTGCGGTAAATATCTATCAATGGGCATGCATTTGCAAGCATTTCATCCGCCCGCTTCCGGTAATACTCTATTTCGCGCTTGGATTTGGTCAGGTAGTATTTTCCGTCAGCGTGATATCCCGCAACCGCTTCTCCGGAAAGCGCGGCGATAAGAGGAGAAAAAAGCGGTAGATAAAGCACTTATATTGAAATAGAAAGGACGACCCAATATGCAGGCTTACTTTAAAAGCATTATCAATCAGGACAGAGCGTCTGTTGTGATCTGTAATTTGAAACATGAGATTCTTTACATGAATCCGGCGGCGGTTGCAAACTATGAGAAGCGGGGCGGAAGTGCACTTGTGGGGAAAAGCCTGCTCGACTGCCACAATCCGCAGTCTGTGGAGAAGATCGAGCAGGTCATTGCATGGTTTCAGAAGTCTAAGGACAACAACCTGGTATACACATTCCACAATGAGAAGCAGAACAAGGATGTGTATATGGTGGCACTTCGGGATGAGACGGGCGAACTGATCGGCTATTATGAGAAGCATGAGTTCCGGGATCCGGAGACCATGAAGCAGTACGATATATAGGGTGACCGGCGCTGGCAGAAATCTCCATAGAAGACGCCGAAAAGATGGCGCAGCGCTGTATGCAGATGCCAACGGAGGCGGAGGTAAGACAATATCTTCACAGTATACTGTCGGAGGAAAATGCTGTCTGAAAAACAGAATAGGATTGACAAAGCGGCGTCGGTTCACTAGAATAATAGCGTAACCAAACGGATAATTGCCGGACTCAAAGAAGCAGCGCTGATCACCGAGGTGTTCAGGAGCGTTCTTGGGTCCGGTTTTTTGTATCATGTATACTATACTATGAGGAGGAATGAAAAAATGCTGAACATTGAGCATTTGACAAAGACATACGGAGAGAAGAAGGCGGTGGATGACCTGAATCTCCATATTGCACCGGGCGAAATCTACGGATTCATCGGGCATAACGGTGCGGGAAAGACAACCACATTGAAATCCGTGGTTGGGATTCAACAGTTTGACGAGGGAGAAATCACCATAGGTGGAATCTCCGTTAAGGAAAATTCACTGGCGTGCAAAAAGCAGATTGCGTACATACCGGACAACCCGGATCTGTATGAGTTTATGAGCGGCATCCAATACCTGAATTTCATTGCGGATATTTTCGGCGTCGGCGCGGTGGACAGAAAGGAGAGGATCCACAGGTATGCAGAGCTGTTTGAACTGACTGCGGATCTGGCTCAGCCCATCGCGGCTTACTCCCACGGCATGAAGCAGAAGCTTGCCATTATTTCCGCATGGATCCACGAACCAAAGCTCATCATTATGGACGAGCCGTTTGTGGGGCTGGATCCCAAGGCAGCGCATCTCTTAAAGGGAATGATGCGCGAGGTCTGCGATCAGGGCGGCGCAATTTTCTTCTCCACCCATGTGCTTGAGGTGGCGGAAAAGCTCTGTGATAAGATTGCCATCATCAAAGGCGGCAGGTTGATCCGCTCTGGTACCATGGAGGAAGTCAGGGGCGATGACAGTCTGGAGGAGGTATTTCTGGAATTGGAGGAGAAGTCATGCTGAAGACGCTGCTTAAAAAACAGATGGCGGAAATCTTCCAAAGCTATCTGTATGATGCAAAGAAAAACCGGAAGCGCTCCAAGGCTTCTACGATCATGTTCATTGTTATGTACGTGTTTATTATGGTGGGGATTCTTGGGGGGATATTCACCTACCTGGCCATTGCTATCTGCAAGCCGTTTTCGGATGTGGGCATGGGGTGGCTGTATTTTGCGCTGATGGGGCTGATTGCCATTGCACTGGGATCCTTTGGCAGTGTGTTTAACACCTTTTCGGGGCTGTATCTGTCCAAGGACAATGATCTGATGCTGTCCCTGCCGATTCCGGTGCGCTACCTTCTGGTATCCCGCCTGTTAAGCGTGTATCTGATGGGTCTGATGTACGCGGCGGTGGTGATTGTGCCGGCGGTGATCGTCTACTGGGTCGTGACACCCGTGACAGCTCTTTCCGTGATCGGTTCCGTGCTGCTTGTAGCGCTTATTTCCGTGATCGTGCTAATTCTGTCCTGTCTGCTCGGATGGGTGGTGGCGAAGGCAAGCCTGAAACTGAAAAACAAGAGCTTTGTGACGGTGTTGCTTTCCCTGCTCTTTATCGGAGCCTATTATTTCCTGTATTTCAAGGCGCAGACTCTGATCGGGGAGCTCATTTCAAACGCGGCTGCTTACGGGGAAAAGATCAAGGGAGCGGCATATCCGGTGTATCTGTTCGGTCAGGTGGGGACGGGAAGCATTTTTGCCCTGCTCGTATGGACGGCGGTGGTTGCCATTCTGTTTGCTGCTGTCTGGATCGTACTGTCCCGCAGCTTTATCGGCATCGTGACTGCCACAGGCAAAACGGAGAGGGCGGTATACAGGGAAAAGACCGCCAAGGCAAAGAGCGTGCTCGGCGCGCTGTTGTTCAAGGAATGGAAAAGATTCACCTCCAGCCCCAACTATATGTTGAATTGTGGGCTCGGAACGCTTATTATTTTCATCTGCGGCATTGTGCTGCTCATTAAAGGAAATACATTGGTTTCCACACTGGATCAGGTCTTTGGCGCGGAATCGGGCTGCACGGCGGTTTTGCTCTGCGCCGTGCTGTGTATGGCGGCATCCATGAATGATATGGCGGCGCCCTCCGTCTCTCTGGAAGGAAAAAATCTTTGGATCGTGCAGTCCCTGCCGGCAGATGCGTGGAAGGCTCTGTGCGCCAAGCTGTCCGTGCAGATTTTGATGACCGGAATTCCGGTGCTGTTCTGCGCGGTATGCATGACGATTATCCTGCAGGCTGAGCCTCTTTTAGTCATTCTGTTGATTTTGCTGCCGTTGCTCTACACGGTGTTTTCGGCGTTGTTTGGTCTGTATCTGGGGCTCAAGATGCCCAACCTGACATGGACAAATGAGATTGCACCCATTAAACAGAGCATGTGCGTTACAATCGCCCTGTTTGGAGGGTGGGGTTATACGGCTGTTCTGGGAGTGGTTTATCTGGTGTGCGGTTACAGGATCGGGCCCGTCCTGTATCTGGCGATTGCCGCAATCCTGACGGCACTGCTCTGTGGTGCGCTGTACAGCTGGCTCAGGAAAAAGGGCACCGAAGTGTTTGAGAACCTGTAACGTTGTATCGTGCAACGATTTTTAACATAATTTGCTGTTTTACGTTAAATTCGGTTGGTAGAAAATGCAGCTTCCACCTGATACAATAAGTTAAAATTCATTGCAAAGGTGGGAAATGTATGAGAAAATACTATATAGACAAAGTGCGTTGCGCCACAGTGCTGCTGGTGGTGCTTTACCATGTGATCTACATGTATAACGGGGTGGCGACGGACGGGGTAATCGGCCCGTTTTGCACACCGCAGTATCAGGATTGCCTGCAATACCTGTTGTATCCGTGGTTTATGGTAATTTTATTTGTGGTGTCGGGGATGTGCTCCCGATTTTATCTGGACAGACACACGGTGAAGGAGTTTGTGAGTTCCAGAACCCGGAAATTGCTGGTTCCGTCCACAATCGGGCTGTTTGTGTTCCAGTGGATACTGGGATATTTCAACATGGCGATTTCCGATGCCTTTTCCAAAATGCCGGAGCAGATGCCTGTTTTCATTCTGTATCCGATCATGGTGGTTTCCGGTACGGGCGTGCTGTGGTACATTCAGCTTTTGTGGCTGTTTTCCATGGTGCTTGCCCTGATCCGCAAGGTGGAAAAAGGAAAGCTGTACGGATTCTGCGAAAAGGCGAATGTCCGGTTTTTGATTTTGCTTGTGATACCGGTCTACGGTGCGGCGCAGATCCTGAATACACCTGTGATCGCGGTGTATCGTTTCGGTATTTACGGTCTTTGCTTTCTTCTGGGGTACTTTGTGTTTGCAAATGACGCGGTCATGGAGAGACTTTCGCGCTGCTGGCTTGTGCTGACGGCAGCCGCCCTGGTACTGGGCGCCGCCTATACATGGCATTACTTCGGACAAAACTATGCGGTGGAACCGGTGGTGAACAGTCCGTTTTCCGTATTGTATGGGTGGGCTGCGGTGCTTGCCGTTCTGGCGTTTGCAAAAAGATGGGGCGATTTTTCTTCCCCGTTGTCCGACTGGCTGTCTGAGCGGAATTTCGGACTGTATGTATTTCATTATGTGCCGCTGGCGGCATGCGCCTATCTGTTGCACCGCCACACTGCACTGACTGCGTTTCCGTCCTATCTGCTCACCGGGCTTGCCGCCTTTGGAGGCGGATATCTGCTTAACGCCGTTATTTCCGGAATACCGGTACTGCGCTGGTGTGTGCTTGGAATCAAACGAAAGAAAAAGGAATGACAAGGAGAATCATGTTTGCGGATAATCTGATAGAATTGCGGAAATTGAATCATCTGTCCCAAGAGGAACTGGCGGAAAAGCTTAATGTGTCCAGGCAGACCCTGTCAAAGTGGGAAACGGGAGAATCCCTGCCCGACATCGGGAAAAGCCGCCTGCTGGCGGAAATATTCGGCGTGACGCTGGATGATCTGGTGAAATATGAAAAGGAGGAATGCGGGCTCGGGGTTCCTCCCAAAGGAAAATATGCGTTTGGCGTCGTGACGGTGGGGGAGAAAGGGCAGATCGTGATTCCCGCAAGGGCGCGCAGGATATTCGACATCAAGCCGGGGGACAGGCTTCTCCTTCTGGGAGATGAGCAGCAGGGGATGGCGCTGCTCAAGGAAGAATTTTTCTTTCAAAAAAACGGTTGACAATTCGGCAGGATGGGTATATTGTAATTTACAACAAATGAATAGTGCTTCAAACCTGTGAGAAAGAAGAGTAGGCTTTTGACAACTATTACAGAGAGCTGCCGATTGGTGGGACGGTGGCATGGGGACAACTGCTGAATGGGCTTTCGAGGACGGTCCGAAACGATAGTAGGCACCGGCGGGATTCGCACCCGTTATCATGGCGACATGTATGATAGTGCATGGAACAAAGGATGAATCATTTGGTTCATCGAAATTGAGTGGCACCGCGTTAATGATGATTACCGCCTCAAGGAAATCTTGAGGCGGTTTTTTGTTACCATAGGAAACCGGTCTCAAAACTATCATAATCCAATCACACAACATTTTTTATTGCGCACGGCGCAGAGAGGAGTTTCTTATGAAGAAAAAAGTTTTGGCAGCAATCTTATCGGCAATGATGGTATTCGGACTTGCAGCATGCGGTAACACCGGTTCCTCGAAAGAGAAAACCTACACCATCGGTATCTCCCAGTTTGCAGAGCATGGTTCTCTGGACAACTGCCGTGAGGGATTTCTGGCAGGTCTTGCGGAGGAAGGATTTGTGGAGGGGGAAAACCTGACGGTGCTGTTTGATAATGCACAGACGGATACGGGTACTGCAAGTACCATCTCCGACAATTATGTATCAAAGAAGGTGGATCTGATCTGCGCCATTGCCACACCCTGTGCCATGAGTGCTTACAACTCCACCATGAACACGGACATTCCGGTGATCTATACGGCGGTATCCGACCCGGTGGGCGCGGGACTCGCAAAGGAGGACGGTTCTCCTGTGGGGAATATCACAGGTACCTGTGATGCACTGGCAGTTGACGCACAGCTGCAGATGATCCGCCAGATCCTTCCCGATGCGACGAAGGTTGGCATCATCTATACCACCAGCGAAGCAAATTCCGTAAGCACCATTGCGGAGTACAAGGAAGTCGCTGACAATTACGGATTTGAGATCGTGGATGTGGGAATCAACACCATCGCGGATGTGGATCTTGCGGCAGCAGATCTGGTGACAAAGGTGGACTGCATTACCAACCTGACCGATAACACGGTGGTATCAGCATTGCAGACGGTGCTGGCAAAGGCAAATGACGCCGGCATTCCGGTATTCGGCTCCGAGGTTGAGCAGGTGAAGGCGGGCTGCGTGGCATCCATGGGTCTTGAATACTTTGAGTTGGGAAAGCAGACCGGTCACATGGCTGCAAAGGTGCTGAAGGGAGAGGCAGCGGCATCGGACATGAATTTTGAATCCATCACCGAGCCCAGCCTGTATGTCAATACAGCCGCAGCCGCAAAGGTTAATCTGGTTCTTGCCGATGACTTTGTTGCAGGCGCCTATGAGAAATTTGATGAAATCGTGGTAGAATAACAAGGAGGAAGCATCGTGTCACTGTTACTGAGTGTTTTGGAGCAAGGAATGATTTACGCCATTATGGCATTGGGAATATACATTACCTATAAGATTCTGGATTTTCCGGATCTGACGGTGGATGGCAGCTTTCCCATGGGCGCGGCAGTGACATGTGTGCTCATTTCCAAAGGCGTTGCCCCACTGCTTACCCTGCCGATCAGCTTTCTGGCGGGCGCGGTGGCGGGAACGCTTACAGGGTTGATCCACGTTAAGCTGAAGGTGAGGGATCTGCTGTCCGGAATTATTATGATGACGGCGCTCTATACGGTCAATCTCCGCGTGGCGGGACGCGCAAATTTCCCGATTTACAGCAACCAGACAATCTTCGATAACGATCTGGTGAACGGAATCTGTCCTCAGGCTCTGCAGCCATACAGGACGGTGGTCATTGTCTTTCTGATCATGCTTGTGACAAAATATCTGTTGGATGCCTATCTGCGCACCAAATCCGGCTTTTTGCTGAGAGCTGTGGGAGATAACGATACCATCGTTACCTCCCTCGGTGTGGATAAGGGAAAGGTAAAGATCATCGGTCTTGCCATCGCCAACGGACTTGTCTCGCTGGGGGGCTGCGTTTACGCACAGCAGCAGCGGTTCTTTGACGTCTCCATGGGAACCGGTACCATGGTGATCGGTCTTGCCAGCGTAATTATCGGAACCAGTCTGTTCAAGAGGATAACGTTTATGCGTGTGACGACCAGCGTGGTGATCGGTTCCGTGATCTACAAAGGCTGTGTTGCACTTGCACTGAAAATGGGTCTGCCGTCCACGGATCTGAAGATGATCACGGCAGTGTTGTTCCTGATCATACTGGTGATCTGCATGGATCGCAACCGTGCGGCGAAGATCCGGCAGCAGGGAGGAAAAGAGGCATGATAGAGTTAAAGAACATCCATAAATATTACAATCCCGGCTCTGTCAACGAGCTGTGTCTGTTCCAGAATTTTTCCCTGACTATACAGGACGGTGACTTTGTGGCAGTGGTGGGAAGCAACGGTTCGGGAAAGACCTCCATGCTGAACATTATTTGCGGCAGCATCCCCATTGATTCCGGTGACATTGTGGTAAACGGCACTTCCATTGTCGGAAAGAAGGATTTTCTGCGGCACCGCAAGATCGGGCGCGTCTATCAGGATCCGTCGAAGGGAACCTGCCCGTCCATGACGATTCTGGAAAACCTCTCCATTGCGGATAATAAGGGAAAGCCTTACAACCTGGGGAGAGGAGTGAATAAGGCAAGAATTGATGCTTACCGCGAGCTGCTGGCAGAACTGAATCTGGGGCTGGAGGATAAGCTTCATACGCAGGTGGGAGCGCTCTCCGGCGGACAGAGACAGGCGTTGGCACTTTTGATGTCGACCATGACGCCCATCGAGTTCCTGATTCTGGATGAACACACGGCAGCGCTGGATCCCAAGACGGCAGACCGCATTATGGAGCTGACCAATCAGGTAGTGAAGGAAAAGAAGGTCACGACCATCATGGTAACGCACAATCTGCGATATGCGGTAGAGTACGGAAACCGCCTGATCATGATGCATCAGGGCGAGGCGATCATAGATCGCGCCGGGGCGGAGAAGGCGTCCACTACCACTGAGGATATTATGAGCACATTCAACAAAATCAGTGTTGAGTGCGGAAATTAGAAAAAAAGCCGGATGGTTCTGCGGCAGGCTGCCGCGGGGCTATTTGGCTTTTTCTGACAGAAGCCGGGCGATGAGGGCGTCCTTTTCTGCGATTTCATGCTCAAACTGCTGTTTCTGTTCTGCCATCTCTCTCTCATGAGCAGTCTCGGTATCTTGTTTCTGCCTTTCAAAACCTGCCCGCGCTTCCGTCATCTCCTGCTCATGCTTGTGCTTTACATAGTTCTGCTGTC
>ULXU01001423.1_pt1 | contig 17877 bp, 13 predicted proteins | sample 1961521 | NCBI WGS metagenome assembly ULXU01 (sample SAMEA4835845, study PRJEB28245) | human gut metagenome | biome: gut microbiome; material: fecal sample | place: Denmark | collected 2008
CTACCGGGCAGACAGGCTATCAATATTTGCTGGAAGCCAAAAACCTCGTGCTGGAATTGCAGGAAGACAACAGCATTTATGCGTATGCCATTGGCCATACCGAGGGAGATGAGCCCGTCTTTTTCATGCCGGCACCGTATCTGTTCGATCAGGACAAGGCATATTGTGATGACATCGAACTTATCTTGAAGGAAACAGACGAAGGATATCTGCTGACCTATCTGCTTCCGCAGGAGTGGATGGCGGACGAAAACCGCGCCTACCCTGTTGTTCTGGATCCTGTGGTACATGCCGAGCTTAGCTTCACCAATATCGCAGATCAGACGGTATTCTCTATTACGCAGCTCAGCCACACATGGTCGATGCTGTGCATTGGTCAGGGCTCTTATGGCATTGGCCGTTCTTTTGTGAAGTACAAGAATCTACCCGCGTTGACATCGGCAGATGTCATTGTCGATGCGAAGATGGCGCTTTATAAGATCCAGACCAGCAGTTCCACCTCTGAAATCGATGTTCACAGCGTCTATGACACATGGGAATCCAACACCATAAATTGGAGCAATAAACCTGATTATAATCCCATTGTTGAGGACTACCAGATCGCCGGTGCGCAGGGCTGGTACTACTGGGATGTAACGGATATTGCCCAGGGCTGGTACGCCGGCGAAAATACCGGTATGATGTTCAAAATGGAGGATTCTCAGGAAGCGGCTGCCCGCGGACTGTACCGTGAATTCTGCTCCTCCGACTATTCTGCAGGCACCCTCCCCTACTTGAGCATCGCCTATATCAACAACTGCGGTTTGGAGAGCATCTGGGATTATACATCTCACAGCGCAGGCGCCGCCGGTACCGGATACATCAACGACTATACCGGAAATCTCGTTTGGGTATACAACGGTCTTGGCTTCTCCGGCAATCGCATGCCCGTCGCCATTAACCACGTTTACAATGCCAACGACAAGGCCAACAATGATTTTGGCATGGGCTATGGCTGGCGAAGCAATTACAACCAGCTTGTATATCAGTGGTCCACGGACAGTTCTTACTATGTTTGGGAGGACGAAGATGCCACCCGGCACTACTTCAAATACAAGTCCTCCGGCACATATGAGGATGAAACAAATCCGACTCTAACCCTGACCACCACCGGCAGCGGCACGACCAAGTACTGCATTACTGACAAGAACGGAAATAAGAGCTACTTTGACACCAACGGCCGTCTGACAAAAATCAACAATAATCAGGCCGCTGTCAGCAGCATTACTATTACGTATTCCTCTGGCAAGCAGATCGCCAGCATCACGGATGGCGCTGGGCGGAAGTATCAGTTCAATTACAGCGGGGCAATGCTCAGCAGCATTTCCTTCCTTGGAACAGGCACTTCTTCCCTCGCAACAGAAAGCTATACCTATAGTGGAAACGAATTGACCGGCATCTCGTCCACCCTGCTTTCCTCCGCCAGCTTCTCCTACACCAGCAATCATCTTCTGTCGCAGGCGGAAGATGCAGGCGGGTATCGACTTGCCTACCTTTACAACACCACAAGCAGCACTAAACCCAATCGTGTTATCCAAATCAGTGAGCACGATGGGAACACTGACGGTGACGTGCTGTGTATCTATTATGCGCATAAGCAGACCATCTTTACCGACAGCAATAACAATCAAGAGGTCAAGCAGTTCAACAACTACGGCAGCACGGTCTCCATCCAAGATGGTCAAGGCAAGGCTCAGTTTTACAAGTATAAGAGCAACAATGATGTGACAAAGGCCAGCCAGCTGGCACTTTCTTCCAAATTGCAGAATACTGTTGCCAACTGGGTTCGCAACAGCAGTTTTGAACAGACAGGCTTCTGGACAGCAGGCAGCGGAAATGCCTCCACCGGCTCGTGGTCCTATGCGTCTACGGGTTACATCGGTTCCAAGTCACTGGCCATTTCCCGCACCTCCAGCAGCGGCACTATCCGCGTGGATTCTACGCAGACGGCCTATTGTCCCGCCAACAGCAGCTACACGCTCTCCGCTTATGTGAAGACTACCGGCATGAGCGGAGGCGGGCTGGGCGCTCAGCTTGTCCTGATGTCCTCCGGGAATGTTATCGCCAGCAGTGCACCTATTACGACCAACACAGATTGGACTCGCGTGGAGGTCACATACACGAACACTACCGGAAGCGACATCTCCGACCTTACAGCGGGAATGCGGAATGGCACCTCCGGCACGGCTTACTTTGACTGCGTGCAGTTGGAGGCATCCGCCAACGCCAGCCGATATAATCTGGTCGATAACGGGGATTTCAGCTACAATTCCTCCTTGGGATGGAACAAGAACAGCGCATGCACTTCCGCTGACGGCTCCAGCTCGAACTATTACCGCGCTCCTGCGCTCAACGATTCTTGCCTTAAACTTGTTGGTGCCGCCGAAAAGGACAAGCAGGTTTCTCAGACCATCACTGTTTCCGGCAGCGAAGGAGATGTGTTTTCTGTCGCAGGCTGGGCATTAGGTGACTCTGCCCCCATTGCCAACGACAGTAACCGCCGCTTTGCCATCAGCGCAAGGTTCAACTACACGAATGGCACAAGCGACGATACTCTTATCGCATTTAACCCCAACGCCATTGGATTTGTAAATTGGCAATATGTGGCAGATCGTATCGTTGCGAAAAAAGCTTATAACTCCATCACTATTTCCTTACTTTACAGCTACAACGTAAATGAGGTATACTTTGATGGGATCCAGCTGTTCAAGGAGGAGTTCGGTCACAGCTATGTCTATGACAGCAACGGCAATGTAACCAGCGTCACCGACTTGCAGAAAAAGACCACCACCTACGAATACAGCAGCAACAATCTCACGAAAATGACGCTGCCGTCCGGCGCCAGCCAGACCTACACCTACGACAACTATCACAACGTGCTGTCCGCCACCAGCCCCGAGGGTGTGGTGTCCAACTTCACCTATGACAGCTACGGCAACAATACGAAGGTAACTGTCGGCGGAGGGGCCAAGAAGATTACATCCTCTGCGACGTACACTTCTAATGGCAATCAGCTGGCTACCGTTACGGATGCGCTGGGGCAGGTCACCGCTTATGGCTACGACACGCAGACCGGCATTCTGAATTGGACGCAGGCACCCGGCGAAACGACCGCTACCCGTACCAATTACAGCCACGACAGCCGTTACCGCACCACCAGCGTGGCTAAGGGCAGCTCCGCGGTGAACTACACCTACAACAGCGATCTGCTGGCCGCCATCTCCAGCGCTTCCGGCACGGACTATACGTTCACCTACGGCGCATTTGACCTTGTAAACAGCGTCAAGATCGGCAGCCGCGCGCTGATCAGCCATACCTACTCCGACGACTCCAGTCATTGGCTGACACGCTCCGACTACGGCAATGGTGACTACATCACCTACAGCTACGACCGCTATGGGCGCACGTCCGCCATTGGCTACGAGGACAACGCCGAGGCTGTCAAGTACACCTACGACAACAACGGCAATCTGGGCATTGTGGACGATAACGTTTGCGGGCGCAAGACAAAATATCTCTACGATTTCCAAGACCGGTTAATGGGTTATGAGGAAAGGAGTGTCGATCACAGCAATACCGTAAAGTGGGGCTATGACGACAAGAACAACCTGTCCTCGCAGACCCAGACGCTGAACGGCACCAGCTACACCACCAACTACTCCTACGACAACGACAACCGGCTGAAGCAGGCGACAACAGGCGGCAAGAGCGCCAACTATACCTACGATGTCTACAGCCGCATGACCGGCATTGCCGCCAAGAATGGCAGCAGCACTGTTGTCAGCACCGGCATCACGTACAAGGATCCCACTTCGGCCACCACCAGCACGCAGGTTTACAAGTGGGCGACCGGCGGCACGACCTATACCTACACCTACGATGCACGGGGCAATATTACAGCGATATCCGACGGCACCAACACCACCAGCTACGTCTACGACAGCCTCGACCAACTGACCCGCGAGAACAATCAGGCGGCGGGCAAGACGTGGGTCTACACCTACGACAACGGCGGCAATATCCTCAGCAAGTCGGAGTATGCCTACACCACGGGCGCGCTGGGCACGGCACTGGACACCATTTCCTATGGCTACGGGGATAGTGAGTGGCGCGATTTGTTGACCGCCTATGATGGCAAACGGCTGACGGCGGACGAGATCGGCAATCTTCGCAACGATGGTAAATGGAGTTACACTTGGCGTCGCGGTCGTATTCTGTGGGATATGTCTCGTATGGTTGACGAGGACGCAGAATTGTTTGAAGTCGTCCAGTATCGCTATGATTCCAACGGGCGGCGTACTGGGAAATCCTATGGCGATAGCTATAACTTCCGTATTGTCGGCGGGCAGCTCTACTACGTTGGAGATAGCACGGGGACATCTTACTACTACGCAGGCGATGACCTGTCGCAAATCGACATTACTTTCCCTGATAACAGCAGCACCTCCCTGCACTTCACCTACGACGAGCTGGGCCCCATGTCCGTCACCTACAACGGCGCGGAGTACTTCTATCTGAAGAACGCGCAGGGCGACGTGACCGGACTGGTCAACAACAGCGGCACACAGGTGGTGGCGTACACCTATGATGCATGGGGTAATCCCTTGTCCACCACCGGCACCATGGCCGACACGCTGGGCAAGCTCAACCCCTTCCGCTACCGCGGGTATGTCTATGACACGGAGACAGGGCTGTACTACCTCGGCAGTCGGTACTATAACCCCGAAACTGGGCGATTCATCAACGCGGATGGATATGTTTCTACGGGGCAGGGCGTATTAGAAAAGAATATGTATGCGTACTGCCTAAACAATCCTGTGAATATGTTTGATCCGTCTGGAGAAATCGCAATAACAACATTGATTCTTATAGGCTCTATAGTAGCAGGAGTGGCTGTTGCGAGTTATACTGCATATACAAGTCACAAGTATACAGGAAAAGTAGATTGGAATAATACAATACTTTCCGGTCTAAGTACATTTGCTTTTTGTTATACTTGTGGTATGTCGGCTTACGGTATGTACGTAAGTTACTGTGATTATAAAGGATATGCTCCAGTAACAAACATAGGAACATCTCCTAAAACAAATCCTGCTCCATATTCTAATTTAACAGACCCTAGCAATGTTGCGCCCGGAAAAGATTTTACTGCTTCACAAAAGGCTCAAATTATTCAACAAAATAAACTTAATAACAATGGCGTAGTGAAATCGGATTTATCTGGACAAATTTTAGTTCCGCCACAAAAAAGCATGAAAGGGGTTACGCCACCTACAAACGAATGGCAAATAGACCATATTATCCCCAAAAGTGCTGGAGGAACCAATAGTTTTTCTAATGCACAAGTCCTTTCGCGCGAAGAAAATAGAATAAAATGGGATCATTAGGAGGTGCCTTATGTATGTTACAAAAACTGATATCTATAGCGGCTGTTTGATAGCTTCTATTTCCCATGCGATAATGACTAATATATATCCTGAATTGTCCTACGAACAATCATGGGATGGCGCAAACTATTCAATACAAAATTCATCAGGGATGCGCGGGACAATAACATTTGAAAATGATTTTTGCGTAGGAGCTATTCGAAACGAGATGTCTAGTAGTTTTTTGGGGGGCGAGCTTATTCAAGAATGTATGAAAAGTTTCCCCTCAAATGTGGTTTGCAAGGCATACGAAGAAACTCTTCAGTACTTACTGTTAGAAAAGGATGGAATTATTGCACCTTATGTGACAAGTGTATTTTGGGCAGACTATAATACTCTCCACTACGAAGAAAAGTTTATTGATAGTATTAAGGAAGATTTTACTCTTTTTGAAAACATACTATTACCTAAAAAAATGGCAATTGCAAAATGGAAAGAGTATTATGATATGGATCCAAAAGTTATTGAGTTAATTGATGTTCTATATCATTCGAAGATGAAGAATTTCCTTTCGCCAATAGAATTAAACGAAAAACAAAGGAAACTCATTCCGGGAGCTTTCATTAACAAGCAGTGTGTGGAAGCGCTAAAAGAGTTGAATATTGTTCTTTAAAAAATATACCAGCAACCTGCATTTTCTATATGTAAACATTTTCGCTTTTATTGGTAAAGTGAAGCCGGACACGCCAGAAACTGTGCTACAATCTTTGGTTGCAAAGCGCATGAAGCATACCGCCAGATACCACATGGAATGTCTTGTGGTTTGGATCATACTTCCGGTTGCTACTCAAATTGTGAATCTCTTGTCAAATACGCCGTGGCGACGGGGGAGTGTTTTGGTGGGCAGTGTCCTTATAGGAGCTATATGTCTTTACCACTTGGTAGCTGCATCAACCAGCTATTTCGAGGGCAAAAAGGCTACTCAAAAATGCCGCAAGTAACGGCAATGTTTCTTGCTACATAGGTATACGGTACGCTCTAAAAGCGGGCTGGTGCAGCGTGTCTGCACCAGCCCCTAGCCGGGCATCTACCACATTAGCTATTCCGGCGGCGAGGCCGTCTACGCGGGCGAGACTACGCGAACAAGCTACTCCTACCTCGGTGACACGCTGACGCAGGTCAATATTTCTGCACCCACCGGCAATTCGTCTCTGCACTTCACCTACGATGAGATCGGCCCCATGTCCGTCACCTACGATGGCGCGGAATACTTCTATCTGAAGAACGCACAGGGCGACGTGACCGGGCTGGTCAACAGCAGCGGCACACAGGTGGTGGCGTACACCTATGACGCATGGGGCAATCCGCTGACCACCACCGGCACCATGGCCGGCACTCTGGGCAAGCTCAACCCCTTCCGCTACCGCGGGTATGTCTATGACACGGAGACGGGGCTGTACTACCTCCAGAGCCGTTACTATAATCCCGAAACCGGGCGATTCATCAACGCGGATTCTATAAACCTGATCACCGCGACTCCCAATAGCGCAACATGGGACAAAAATCTGTTTTCGTATTGCGATAATAACCCTGTTGTACGCGCAGACCAGGGAGGAGAGCTTTGGAATACTATTATCGGAATGACCGCTGGCGCCGTTATCGGTGTGGCCGGTCAGATTGTTAGTGATTTGGCAACGAGTGTTTTAAATGGCAAGCTATCTTTTAGCAACTGGCAAACATATGCAGGAGCGATTCTCGGCGGTGCTATAGGTAGTGCGGTACTAGGCTCTACCGGAAATGTTAATTTGGCAAACGCTGTAGCCGGCGCTACGACAACCGGTATTGGTATGTCACTTGAAAAACTGACCGGGTGCTCTGATAAGTCGTGGGCAGAAATAAGCGCAAACGCTGTTGTTGATGGTACAATTAGCTATGGCTTAGGGAAACTGCCTGGTGCCAAAAATATAACTGCCGGTAAGAATAACATGTCCGCAGTATATAAATCAGGACTTACAAAATTGAGAAATAAGACCGTGTCTAATATAAGCAAAAAAGTCTATAAAAAAGGCGTCATTTCCGGTTTTGTCGGTGGTTTGGCAATGGATGGCTATTACGGGGTGAAACAATTCGCATATCCTATAGCACGAAATCGTGTGCTAAACCATAGGAGGTGATAAGTTAAAGATGAGCTTACTTAAATGTAACGACCATTTACAATCCTATATGTTTCCAATCGTTAAGATAATTTTGAGCGCACTATTGATTATATTCCTTATCAACAGAAAGCACTTTTTTCTTATCCAACATCCTGTTTGGAGAATAGTGGTTGGAGTAATCTGTGTTCAAATCATGATATTGGCCACATTATGTATCTATATATCCGTCGCAGAGATGATTATGATTGGTGAACGTAGGTCAGAGATCCGCGCTGATCATGCAGCAACCATATCAAGCAGCAAAGATTATCATATTAGTGATATAGTGCAGATGCTGGAGGAAAACGATATTATAGAGATTGCCATCATCGCAAAGGGTGAGGTAATTCGCTTAGGTGCAAGTTCAGACTGTCGCCCATGTGATGCGCATTTCTTTGACAAATCCTACTATATCGGTGACAAAACCGATATTGGCATTGAAGAAATGCGGCAAGAACTGAGGGATCGCGCGGATAATGACATGGTTCATGTCCTAACCATTGATGACATTCCCCCTGATAGCGAATAATGCTCGAGTTCACTATCTTCCTGTTTTGTTAGAAAGCACTCATAATCGCGATGGAACAGCCGGGGAGAAATATCCCTTCGGCTGTTTCTCTCACGAAGGAGATGTTCTTTTTGAAGATTATCACTCTGATGCTCCCGAAAGTTCGGCCCTTCATATCTTGTAAATCGAAAAAAACGAGAGCGTCCCTCAAAGGAACGCTCTCGTTAAGTCAGTATTTGTAACGAGTATTACTTCGCTTTCTTCATAGCATCTTCTACCATTTGAGCAATATTGAAAGGTTGTAGGACAACAGGATCAATTCCGGGCTGAGCAGTTAATAATGTTATTTGGCTTCTAATGTAAGGGAATATAATTGCAACAGCATTTTGATACATAATCATCTGCCCATCTTCACTACTTTCGATAGTGTTAAAGTATCCGGAGGCTTGCACAACAAACCTGTACTCATTCGCTTTGTTCCCGACCACACGAACACGGGCAATAAAATTGCCACCTTCCTCTGGTTCAAAATTAAAACTAAATTCAAGATTTAAATCACTATCCGCCTTGAAGCCTTCTCTTTGAAAAGTTATTTCATCGAACACTACATGACCGAGCCTTAATACACAAGAATTACCCATACCATACTCCTACTTTAAACTTGTAAAAAACTTGTAAACGTCTATTTAGGCAACAAGCACAACTGTGCTTTTCATGCTGTATTCAGAATAACTATCTTTGGCTAAGGCAGTCCTGACCATAGGGGGCGTCTTAATGTTATAGTTATGAGCACCCAACCGATTTTGCTCAAATGCGGCACTAATCATACCCGGAACGACTACCTTTCTACCAATGTGAGGTATATTCTGAGTGTCATCCCATTCAATTCCATATTTTTCACATATCTTCTTCGCAATAATCGCCTTATCCACGATAGTAGCCTCCTCTCCCAGTCATCCCATTATATATGCTTCTAATGTTGCTTATTATACTTTGATCGTTAACACACAGCTGTCTTTGCTTGATATGAAAACCTGCGGTAACTCGTTGTGTGCTATCAAATGTATATGCAACCACTTTAATCTCGGGGTGCATTGCCCTATAAAAGTTGACTGAGAAGCATCTCAATTCGTCATCAGATTTAAATTGTGGAGAGCCATTCACAAATCTACCACTTCTTAGTTCTTGTGAAACACAGCGGTCAATCAACGCAATATTTTCAGGGATGTCTAAATCGAACATCTCATCACGCCGATATTGTATGTCGGCGGCTATCACAACAGCATATTCTTCACCCCGTTTTTGGGATCGAATATTTGCCCACCCTATAGCGTGATTCCTATCTTCAAAAAAGTATACGCCAGCGCCCAGCCATTCTCTTTTAGATGCACTTTCACGGAAATGTTTATCTGTTAAAATAGAACTAGCACATGATTGACTTGTTCCGTGATATCCGGTAATACAAATCTGCCCCATATAGACACATCCTATGCAAATCACAGTTTCACTATATAAGCTAAGCCTCGCACGGGTCACGGTGTAGGATGCACCAAGACACATACTTTCGGGGTGAATCTGATGTCGAAGCGTTTTGTTTAGGCATATACCTAATTGAATTCTGAATAACACCTACCGCTCTTATAACTCATCACAAGTACCATTCAGAACGATAGTTGCACAGAATTGTGCAACTCTAGCTTGCAAACATTATATGGCAACATGATACTAATGTCAACCGCAAATAAAAAGTAAGCGCACAATAATCACCCGGCCCGAACAAAGTTACGGCAGAGTCCCGTTCGCGGGACTCTGCCGTTTGTTTATTTCCGTATATGTTCCCGGTGCCGGACTGCCGGGTGCCAGGGCATCAGCTTTTCCAGCTCCTCATGGGTCGGAGATTTGCCCAAATAGGGCAGATTTTTTGTTATAACCTGTCAGCATGTAACAGGTTTTGACATATAACAGCAGATGGTAGATTATAACCGATAAGATTTTGCGCACAATTGTAGATCTATAAAGCTATTCTACATGGTGCAACGACTGGTGCAGGGCCTATGCCAGCTAAACACTTCGCGTTGCAAATTCTGGCGAAAGGTGTCTACTGTAATAGCGTTTCTTTATCCAAGTTGCCCAAATACTATGTAGCTCGGAGGGAAAATCATGGAATTAAAAGATTGGTACGAACTAGCAAAGGCTCTTGTTACTATTGGCACACTAATATTTACGGCCATTCAAGCACTTCTCCTACGAAAACAAATGAAAAAAGAACACGAGAAGCGCAGGAGAGAAAACACTGTAGATGTAATGTACAACTGGTGCAATTCCTTAGAGAAAAACACCAGTTTGGCCGTTGATGTTGCGCAGCAGCTCAGTTCACCGCAGTGTCAAAGCCTTTATAACAAAAATTCTTTTGAAGTCACTTATGATATCAAAAATGATATTTGTAGGTTTTGTGGATTTGCACAGAATAGCAAAGATCAATCCTGTCACAACTGTGAACTGGCGAAATCCAACGAAAACGGTCAGTGGATCGTTGACGGGCGAATACTGCGTGAATTGCGGTGGCATGTCGTTTCTTATTTAAATGCCCTTGAAACCGTTTTCGTTTCGTGGCATTTAGGGCTTTTAGATGACTCAACTATTGAAGAACAATTTGAATATCTGCGAATTCCCGGAAAAGGTGATGGTCTTGCTAATTTTAGACATGCTGCGGGAGGTTATCCCATTACAGAAACGTTTATTGACCGAATTAAGGAAAAGCCTAAAACTAATCACAAAAAGCATCTGTGATACAGCACACCAATTTAAATTGGAACTATCAGCATATTTGTAAAATCCGAATCGAAAAGCATTTACACATAAGAAACAATAGCCGCCAAAAGGGGGAAAAAATGATTGGATTAATACTTGATATTATCGGCGTAGCCACTGGCACGATCGGTATGGTCGTCGCGGGTCTTAGCTATCGGGACAAGCGCTTTATCGCTGCAAAACAATACTTGGAAGCGTTCGGAGACCCAGACTTTTTAGGAGCTCGTAAACATGTCTATAATACTCCTCCATGTGATATGGATATCCGTGATGAACAAGCTTCCTTAGTCGTAAATTTTTTCCATGAGTGGGGGTTATTAGCCAAACGGCGCTACCTCCCCATGTGGGTTTTCAAGGATGCTAATAAGGCTGTCGTTATCCGGCAGTACGAAATGCTCTCTCAAAACATCCAAAAGAAACGTGAAGCCCTAAATGATGATACTTATGCCGCAGGATTTACTTGGCTGTATAAAAAATTAGGCGGGAATGCCATAATGGATTAAAAATGTGCCGACAACCCTGTGCATCTGATAAGCTGCCGCTTATATAGAGTTATGGTATACATTGAAAGCCGCATCTTAAAATAATTAAGATGCGGCTTTTGCTGCAGAAGAGAGCAATCTTTCAATTTTTAATTGTTCTGTTTTCTTTGCTATTCGCAGGTTTTTTACTTGTTAGCAGGCACCAATATAGCACTAATTTTCAGGTTAAATCTATTTGTTCTCTTGTCGCAAGAATCGCATACTGGTACAATGTATTCCCCTGTAACGTGACTACTTGTTTTGTAGATATGAACTTCCAGCTTGACTGCATTGTTACAGCCGCTGGTCGCACACTTGCCTGGCCAAGACTTGCCAGAGAATTTGAGCCAATGGTTTTTCTAGGAGCCACACCGTCAGTTCCGATCTCCAGTTTCTTGTTTATTTCTCCCATCATCCGAAGGTGGTGACATGATTAGAACCCTCCTACAATAATAATTACGGTTTAAGGCGCGGCAGCCAGCCGCGCCTTTTTCCATCTTAAAGCCGAAGCTGTTAGAAAGGGAGAGTAAATGGCCTGACAGTAAAAACCCTGGGCCAACACGCCCGTAACAGAGTCCGTCAGCCGCCTCTTTCATTCGCAGCATTCGATTTACGCAGGTAGAGCCACCATGTGCGCTCGCGTCACTCAGGAGATTGAACAGGCAATAGGGAAAGGGCGGAACGCCATATCCAATCGTAAGGAGGAGCAAAATGAACGCAGTAGGGATCGATGTTTCCAAAGGAAAAGCATGGTGGCTGCCCTGCGGCCAATGGGTAAAGCGGCATTGCTGCCACAGGAATTTCTCCATACCGAGGTCGGTCTGGAGCAGATGGCCTACGCCATCATCGCGCTGGGGGGAGATACCCGCGGCGTCATGGAGGCCACCGGGCGTTACCATGAGCCGGTTGCTGCGGCACTGCATGAGTACGGCATCTATGTCTGCGTCCTGAATCCTCTGTACATCAAGCAGCGTGGTGGCGGTTCCATTCGCAAGGTCAAAACCGACAAGGCAGATGCCATGAAAATTGCCACGTACGGCCTTGACAACTGGGTGGATCTGCGGGAATATACTCCCATGGACACGGTAAGACAACAACTGAAGCTGTGTAGCCGCCAGTACAACCTCTACATGAAAACGGTGGTATCGCTGCAAAACAATCTCATTTCATTGACCGACAAGACCTTTCCTGGTGTGAACGAACTGTTCTTCAGCCCGGAACGCGCTGACGGCCACCAGAAATGGGTGGACTTTGTCATGACCTTTTGGCACTGCGATTGCATCTGCCGTGTCAGCGAAAAAGCGTTTACCGAGCGCTACCGGAAGTGGTGCAAGCGCAAGGGTTACCATTTCAGCACAGAAAAAGCACTGGATGTCTATGCCGGAAGCTGTGGCCATTTCACTACGCTGCCAAAGAACGACAATACAAGGCTGCTCATTACGACCGCTGCCCAGCAACTGCTTGCAGGCAAAACGACATTGGCCGCTTTGCGCGCCGAGATGACGCGCCTTGCAAAGCAGCTGCCGGAGTACGATACCGTGTATGCCATGTACGGTGTTGGCGAAACCACTGCCGCCAACTCATGGCTGAGATCGGCGATGTGCGCCGTTTTCCCCGCCGCAGCTCCATTGTGGGGTTTGCTGGCGTTGATCCGGCCGTAGACCAGTCTGGCAAGCATGAGGCACAAAGCACTCCTACGACCAAACGCGGCTCACCGCATCTTCGGAAGACGCTGTACCAGATTGTCTATACTTATCTGCGGAAAGCCCCGGAAGGTGAGCCGGTGTACCAGTTCCTTGATAAGAAATGCGCCGAGGGCAAGCCGTATTTCGTCTACATGACTGCCTCACAGAACAAGTTTCTGCGCATCTACTACGCCCGCGTGAAAGAATGCCTTGAGGCTTTCGATGCGCGGCAGGCTATCCCGCAGGACTAATTTGATTAGTAACTTCATCCCGGCTGGCGATGTAATTTTTCTCCAGCTTGTTTTGTTATACCCTCTTTTAGTCTCGCAAATTTTGCGGGACTTTTTTCATTTCAGCTATTGACTTTTGTTTGCAGGACTCCGTATAGATAAAAGTAGTAGTGTTTAGGGCCCCTCTCTAAGGGTCATTTGGGTATTGGGGAAAACAAATATGATATATTGAAATGAGACAATATATGACATATTTTTCAACGTAATAAGCAACTGCATTTATACTGGTGTTTGAAATACTCTTACACCTGAAAGCTGCGTTTATGCTCTTTTTATCTATATGATTGAAACCTCTCGCAGCACACCACATACCGCTGCCGCCCACCACTGGCGTAGGGGTGGCAGGTCAGAAGCGTCAGCAGGTCGCGGTCTGACTGAATTTTGATCTTATCTACCTCATGGGGCTGGATGATCTGAATGTCAGCCACCGTGTAGGTCAGCGTCTCCCATAAGTTTGTCAGCGTAACAGTATCGCCCGCCTGCAAGCGGTCTATATGCCGGAAGTAATCCGCACCGCGCCAGCCCCGGTGGCCGGCAATGACACAGTTGGTGTTATCCCCACCGATGGGTGCGGAGGTATTGCCCAGCACCGCCGCGCCTGCGGCGAGGTGAGCGTCGGATGCACCCAGATAGGCAGGCATAGTCAGCTCCATAGCGGGTATCTCTAAGACGCCTATGATCTCGTCAGCTACGCCGTAGGTGGTCAGGTCGGCGGCAGGCTCCTCACAGGCTTCGAGGTCGGTAAGATTACACTGCTTTTCCTTATAAAGCTGGCGGTTGTACTCCTGTAGAGCCGCAAGCAGTTCGGGATATTGCTGCTCCGGCTCGTCACGGTCAGCCAGGAACTCCTGCACAGCAGTTGCGGCGCTGCTTTGGAGTCTGTTCCCCGTGACCACCGGCCACAGCATGACGCAGATACCCGCCACGGCCAACAGTGCTGCCAGTAAAAGGGATGTCTTACGCATGGCGTTTCCTCCTCATCAGGAAGTATCCGCCGCCTGCAACAGCTGCCACGCTAAGACCGATACCCAAGCCAGTGAGGTAGTGTTGTGTCCATGAGGATGCCGCTGGTTTTTCCACGGCGGCAGCGGTTGCCTGTTCGGGGGTGTACGGAATGCGGTGGCCTCGCACCAGCAATCGGTGGGTATTGACCCCGAACGGTGTGCAGGTCACCAGTGTTACAAATTCCTTGCCCTCCTCGATTTGCAGCAGGCTGGTATCCGTGGGCAGTACAGTAGCGATATTGTCCACCTGATATGCCAGCACCTCACCCAGCACATGGATATAAAACGTGTCTCCCGCCGCAAGCTGGTCGATGTCCGAAAACAGCTTGGAACTCGCCAGTCCACTGTGCGCCGACAGCACCGCGTGGGTACTACTGCCGCCTACCGGCAGGGATGTGCCTACCACATGGCCCACGGATTTCTCCAGCGTGTCTGCGTCCGTGCCGTGCTGCACCGGCAGATATACGTTGATTTTGGGGATGTCCACATAGGCCATGACGCCGCCCACCGTGAGCTGTTGGGCATACGCCAAGGGAGGGGCGGATGCCCCTCCCTCAGTGATAGCTGTGCCGGACAGCATGGCGTTGTACTGCTCTGCGGCTTCCCGCTGTGCAGTCAGTTCGGTTTTGTCGGTGCCTTCTATGGCTGCGGTGTAGACGGTTTCTATGTCCGAATGATACCTTTCGCTCAGAAGTTCTCCCACCAGCGGGTAAAGCATCAGCCCCAACGCCGCAACGCCGCAAGCCGCCGTCAGTAACCAGCGGTTCACTGCTCGTTCTTGTGCTTACGGCTGCGGATCACGATAAACGCTGCCGCACCCAGCAGAGCCACGCCGCCGACAGTGAACATCCACGTGCCATAGCCGCCGGTCTTGGGCAGGTCGAAGCCGGGGTTGTTGACCACGGTCAGGGGCACGATGGCGTTGCCGTCCGTCATGGTGACATCCTTGCCGTTGACGGTGGCAGAGGCGGTCAGCAGCTTCGCACCGCACTTCTCACACTGGCCGTTCTCGCTGGTCTTGATAACGATTTTGACCGCATCCTTCAGCAGCACATAGCCCTTATCCGTGGCGGTTTCAGTCAGGGAATAAGTGTCATCTTCCAAGCCCTTGACCACAACGTGTCCCTGTGCATTGGGAATGAACGCAGTAGCATCAGACTTCTTGGCGGCAAAGCCCTTGGCGTAGTACACGCCATCCGTCAGGTCGGCAACGACATACACATCATCGGTGTCGTTATGCAGCCGGAACTTGACATTCTTCATATTTCCGCCGTTATCGCTGAACTGCTTGAGAACGTCAATGCCGTAGGTGTAGACATGGCAGCAATCCTTGAGGGTATCAAAGTAAGTCGTGTTGGTACGCTTCCAGGTCAGCACGACCTCGTTGGGGTTATCGGTATCGCCCATCTTGGCATCGGCGGTCAGGGCGGCGGCGTAGGTGAGGCGCATGGTGCAGTCGGAATACCCGCGCTTGACGCTGTCGGTATACACGGTGGCCGCCTCGTTGATCTCCGCCAGACCGGTATCGGTCATGCGGATGGTCATGGTGTTGGCCATATCGTCGTAAACCACGGTGAATTTGCCAGAGTTCTCCGCCCATGTAGTGATCTTGTCGGTGCAGCCAGCGTCCTCAAAAAACTCGATAACCACATCGTTCTTGTTGTACTTGATGCCCTTGCTCAGCGTATCCACATAGGTATACTCGCTCAGAGCCGATGCCTTGGAGGTGATCGTGGGCAGGCTGCTGATGATCTGATAGTCAACGGTGTCGCCCACGGAGGCGGTGGCAGTGTGAGCGTACCCATCGGTGATGTCGGTCAGGCTGCCGGTATTCTTGCCGGTGGAGTTCTTTGCTTCACGCACGGTCTTATCCAGTGTAGGATTGCCGGTCTGATTTTTCGGGTAAACCGTAACGTCATAGTTCCATGCCGCACCGTCAATGGTGGTCATGGGCAGAGACACGAAGAACGGATTGCAAGTAGAAGTCACATTTTCAGGGACGCGAGTCTCCACCACCAGATAAAGCCCCTGCTCCATGTTGGAAGCGGAGGTATAACCGGCAGCATCGGTTTCGGTCATGGCAACACCACCGTTCTTCACGGCAGTTTCCAGAGCGTTCTTCACATTCGTAGCGTTGGCTGCGAGAGTTGTGGCCAGCTTGTTGTTCAGCATATCGCTGGTGAAGTAGTTGATACCGCCCTCAGTCTTGTGAGCGTCTGCGCCGGTCAGACCGATGGCAGACAGTACGGCATTAGAGCGTTCAGAGCCATCAAAGCCATACAGCACGCCCACCTGCCGCTGACTCTCCAGCAGTTCATTGTTCATGGCGATGTCGGCCACGCGGAGGTATGTGAACTCTACGCCCTGAATGGCGTACTTGCTCAGCTTGTCGATAACCGCGTCGTCATGCAGGCCGGTGGAAACATAGGACTCCACATCCCACGCGCCGTCTTTGCCGGCTGTGGTGATGTCGTATTTATAGATGCTCAGGGATGCCTTCTTGACGGGATCGATGATAGGCGCAGAATCTGTTGCGGCAAATGCCGTGGTCATCAGCCCAAGGGCCATAAGAGCCGCCAGCAGCAGTGCCCATACGCGATGGATCTTTTTCATTCGGTTGTCTCCTTTTTGATGTTAGATTTTTTGCAAAAATAAACACCCATGCAAAGCATGAGTGCTGCAAACAGGAAATAGGTTGTAAATCCCGTACCGCCCGTGAAGGGCAGCACGAAGCCTGCACTGTTACAGGCAGTGATGGTAACATCTCGGTTGCTGCTGTCCAGCGTTCCCGCGAACAGCGGTTCGGTCAGCAGCGTGTACCCTGCGGGAGCTTTGGTTTCCGTCACGCGGTACTGCACACCGACCTTTAGGTCGCTCCACTTGGCGATGCCGGTCTTGTCGGTGGTAATTTTGCCCACCTCCGTCCACGTCTGACCGCCTGTGGAAGTTTCCAGCAGCAGCTCCGCACCAGCGAGAGGTGCGCCCGTCGCATCCACCTTGTGGACGCTGATACTCCCTTTTTCTTCCACAATTTTGACCTTGAAGTGGATATACGCCCACACGGGGTCGGGCAGTGAGGTCAGCGCCGCACACGCCTGGTAGCCGCTGCCGTTGCTGGGCTCCAGCAGCACAGCCTCCGTCCCCTCCACATCCAGCGAGTAGCCGTAGTCGCTGCTGATATAGCCGTTCAGCTGCGCCGCTGCGTCCTTTGTGGCCGTCACGGTCAGTACATTACGCCGCTGGCTGACGGTTACGCCGCTGATATTGGTCCGGAAGTAGTACTGCGACAGCACACCATTGGTATCGGTGGCCGTACCCACATACTGACTGCCGTCCCATGTCAGCGTAATGGCATTAGCGTCCGAAAGTTGGTTACGGTACTTCACCGCGAAGCTGGGGATCACGCCATGACCCATGATGCGGTCAATAAGGATGTCATACGCCTCCTGCACGCCGTC
>ULXU01053878.1_pt1 | contig 17812 bp, 15 predicted proteins | sample 1961521 | NCBI WGS metagenome assembly ULXU01 (sample SAMEA4835845, study PRJEB28245) | human gut metagenome | biome: gut microbiome; material: fecal sample | place: Denmark | collected 2008
TTTTTAACATAATCAGCGTGTCCTGGACAGTCAACGTGTGCGTAGTGACGTTTGTCAGTACGATATTCAACGTGAGCTGTATTAATTGTAATTCCACGTTCTCTTTCTTCTGGTGCTTTGTCAATTGCAGAATAATCTTCGAATTGAGCATATCCTTTCTTAGAAAGAACATATGTAATAGCAGCAGTTAAAGTAGTCTTTCCGTGGTCTACGTGTCCGATTGTTCCAATATTCATATGAGCTAAGGAACGATCAAATTTTTCTTTTGCCATAATAAATTTCCTCCTTTATTCATCTACATTTATTATTGTATAGAAAATCCGTTAAAATAGCAAGTATTTTTCTCATCTTTTTAACGATTTTACTACCTATTATCAATCAAATCTTTTTTTAATCATTTTTTTGAACATAAACTTGTTAGGTCATTGGAAAGAAGTAACTACCTCTTCCCAATTTACCTAATTTATTTTCAATTATTAATTACTAATTTCCACCATTCTTTTTAATGATTTCTTCAGCAATATTTCTTGGAACTTCTTCATAGTGATCAAGTTCCATATTAAATGTTCCACGTCCTTGTGTATTAGAACGTAAACTTGTTGCGTACCCAAACATTTCAGCAAGTGGTACTGTTGCATTAATTGCAAGTGCATTTCCTCTTGATTCTTGTCCTAGAGGACGTCCACGGCGAGAAGTAATATCTCCCATAACATTTCCTAAATATTCTTCTGGTACTACAACTTGAACCTTCATAATTGGTTCTAATAATACTGGTTTACATTTATTTTTTGCTTCTTTTAATGCAAGTGATGCAGCAACTTTAAATGCCATTTCGCTAGAGTCTACTTCGTGGTATGAACCATCATATAAAGTAGCTTTTACATCAACCATTGGATATCCAGCTAATACACCACTCTTCATAGCATCTTGAAGTCCCTTATCAACTACAGGAATATATTCACGTGGAACAACTCCACCAACAACTTCATCCACAAATTCATATCCTTTATCAGGATTTGGTTCAAACTTAATCCAAACATGTCCATATTGTCCACGTCCACCAGATTGTTTAATATATTTACCTTCACATTCAGCTGCAGCTGTTAATGTTTCACGGTAACTTACTTGTGGTTGACCAATGTTAGCTTCTACATTAAATTCACGTTTCATACGGTCAACAATAATGTCTAAGTGTAATTCACCCATACCAGCAATAATTGTTTGACCTGTTTCATGATCTGTACTTGCTCTAAATGTAGGATCTTCTTCTGCTAATTTTTGAAGAGCAACTCCCATTTTATCTTGATCTGCTTTTGATTTTGGTTCAACAGCAAGTTGGATAACTGGTTCTGGGAATTCCATTTGTTCTAGAATAATAGGTTTCTTTTCATCACATAAAGTATCCCCAGTTGTTGTATTTTTAAGTCCTACAACAGCAGCAATATCTCCTGCATAAACATCAGTAATTTCAGTACGTTTATTTGCATGCATTTGTAGAATACGTCCTACTCTTTCTTTTTTATCTTTAGAAGAATTTAATACATAACTTCCACTAGATAAATGTCCAGAATAACAACGAATGAATGTTAAACGTCCAACAAATGGGTCAGTCATTACTTTAAATGCTAAGGCACTAAATGGTTCTGAATCACTAGGATGTCTTACATCCTCTTTACCATCTAAATCTACTCCTTTTACAGATTCAATATCTGTTGGAGCAGGTAAATAATCTAATACAGCATTTAATAATAATTTTACACCTTTATTTCCTAAAGCAGTACCGCAAAGTACTGGGAAGAATTCAACAGCAAGTGTTCCTTTACGAATTGCTTTTTTAATTAATTCTTCACTAATTTCTTCATCACCTAAATATTTTTCCATTAATTCATCATCAAATTCAGCAACTGCTTCAATTAATTCATTACGTTTTTCTTCAACAGTATCAACTAATTCAGCAGGGATTTCGATTTCTGTTGGATTTTCTTCAGGTTTTCCATCATAATGATATGCTTTTCTAGTAATTAAATCGATAATACCATCAAATTCATTTTCTGCTCCAATAGGCCATTGAATAGGTTTTGCATTTACTCCTAAACGAGAATCAATTGTTTCCAAACTATATTCAAAGTTTGCACCCATTTTGTCCATTTTATTACAGAAAATCATACGAGGTACTTTCCATTCAGTTGCTTGACGCCATACTGTTTCTGTTTGAGGTTCAACTCCTGCTTGTGCATCTAATAATGCTACAGCACCATCTAATACACGAAGTGAACGAGACACTTCAACTGTAAAGTCTACGTGACCTGGAGTATCGATAATGTTTAAACGATATCCATTCCAGAAAGCAGTAGTAGCAGCAGATGTAATAGTAATTCCACGCTCTTGTTCTTGTTCCATCCAGTCCATTTGGCTAGCTCCATCATGAGTTTCACCAATTTTATGGATTTTATGAGTATGGAATAAGACACGTTCAGTACAAGTAGTTTTACCTGCATCGATATGTGCCATAATACCAATATTACGTGTTTTTTCTAAACTATATTCACGAGCCATACTATATTTCCTTTCTTAAATAATTACCAACGATAATGAGCAAATGCTTTATTTGCTTCTGCCATTCTGTGAGTATCTTCACGTTTTTTAACAGCAGCTCCTACTCCATTTGCTGCATCCATAATTTCATTTGCAAGATTTAAAGCCATTGTATGTCCACCACGATTACGACTTGCAGTCACTAACCAACGAAGTGCTAAAGCTTGACTTCTATCAGCTCTTACTTCTACTGGTACTTGGTAGTTTGCACCACCAACACGACGTGACTTAACTTCTAATGCTGGCTTAATATTTTCCATTGCTTTTTCAAAAACTTCCATTGCATCTTGATTTGTTTTTTCTTTTACCATATCAAATGCACCATAAACGATTTTTTGAGCTGTTCCTTTTTTACCATCTAACATAATTGTATTAATTAATTTTGTAACTAATTTTGAATTATATAGTGGATCTTTTAAAACATCTCTTTTTACAGCACGTCTTTTACGCATAACTTATTTCCTCCCTTCATTATTTATTTTTTGGTTTCTTAGTACCGTATTTACTTCTTCCTTGACGACGTTTTTCAATACCAGCAGTATCTAAAGTACCACGAATAATGTGATAACGAACTCCGATAAGGTCTTTTACACGTCCACCACGAATTAATACAACACTATGTTCTTGTAAGTTGTGTCCTTCTCCTGGAATGTAAGCAGTTACTTCCATACCATTACTTAAACGAACACGAGCATATTTACGTAAAGCTGAGTTTGGTTTCTTAGGTGTCATAGTACCAACACGAGTACATACTCCACGTTTTTGAGGAGCATTTAAACTTGTTTGTTTTTTATCTTTGCTGTTATAACCAATATTCAAAGCTGGTGATTTTCTTTTTGTTGTTTTACTTTTTCTACCCTTACGAATAATTTGATTAATTGTAGGCATATTTTCTCTCCTTTCTTTCCACACGTCCAGGTGTTTCAAATATTTGTTAAATGAAAGATTTACCGAAGTAAACCTTTTCAAACATAAATAGTTTAACATTATAATATATTCATGTCAAGAGTATTTATTACAAAAAAACACAATTATTCATATTGTGTTTCATATCCATCGGTAACATATGTATTACAATTTAAATATGCTTCATAAGAATCATTAGCTGAAGTATAAGTTACATATCCAGAACAAATATTTCCATTTTGATCTTGCACTTTATCTAAAAAATTTTTCGATTCTAATTGTTCTAATGTAATATGCATAATCGTATCATCATTTAAAGTTTCATACTCATTTTGGATATAGGCTTTAGCAGCCACTTTCATACTTTCTTCTAACGAAATATAATAATTATCATCTACTACAATTGTATCTTGATCTTCATTTTCTTCTATTTCAGTAATAACTCCTGAAGTTGTATCCTGGTTGATTTCTTCTTTCACCTCTTTTTTTGAAGAATCCGATTCTTGAACATTACTCATCATACTTTGAAATTGATTTAACATAATATAAATAACTAATAACACAAGGGCAATAATTCCACAAGAAATCATCATATCTTTTTCACCCCAGCCACCATTATTCAATCTTTTCATAACGTGTGCCCCCCTTTTTAAAATAATTTTTTTATTTCAATATTTTCTTTAAATCGATATAATTTTGCAGGTCTACCTGTTCCTTTGATATCATAATCATTTGTATCTTCTATTAAGCCCAAAGAAATAAATTTTTTTCTAAAATTACGTCTATCAAATTTTTTATCTAAAATAGATTCATATACTTTCTGAATTTCTGGTAAAGTAAAATCACTTGGAAAAAACTGTTTTAATATTTCACTACTTAATAATTTTTCTTTTAAACGTTGTTTTGTCATATCTAATGTATCTTGATAATCATAACCTATTTTCGGTAATTCTTGAATATCAAACCATTTAGCTTCCATATTTAATTCCTCTGTATGTTTTTCAAGTTCATAATCATTCACAAAACCTAAATAATTAATTGATATTAAAGACTCATCTGGTAACCTTTTTGGATTACTATTACTAAATGTTTCTTCTAAATAAACATGGTTAAAATGAAATTGGCAAACTAATGTTTCGTAAATTGTTTGATAACAAGTTTGTGAATCATTCACATACTTTCTAGGTAATACCCAATACCCCTTATATGGTTCTTCTTCATTTTTTACAAGTAATACTTTTACATGCCCATGTTGTGTCGTATACAAACACGCTGTTGCTTCTACTAGATGATAATATTCTTTTGCAACTGTTCCCATATTGTTCTCCTTACCAGAAACTTTTGTGTTTCAAATACACCACATAGTATATCATGTTCTTTTTTTTTGTCAAGAAAAGAGACGATTTCGTCTCTTATTTAAATGGATCTAAGCATGTTTCTAAATCATTTCCAAAAATTAATTCTAAAAAGAAATCAATTAAATATGGAAGAATAATTAAAACAGCTAATAAAATTAATCGTTTCGTAAATTTACTTCCCGCTTTTTTCATTGATTCAGCATCATCACTTGTTACTGCCTTTAAGAAATCTAAAATTCCTAATACTACAACTAATGCGATACATGCACCACGAATCAATTTATAAATATCCCCTAATAAATTATTTAAATTAGACCCCATGATAACACAGCCTTTATCAGTAATAATATCCATGTCAAGTTGTGGTTTATCATAGTCTTCTTTAGTATTAGAATCAGAACTCCCCTCTGTATTTTCTTCTACAGTCTTTTGACAAGCTTCTAGCTCTTCTTTACATTGCCTACACTCTGCAGGATGTGAAGCACAAGAACCATTTGTTGGAGTCAACAATTGCTTACATGTTAAAGTTGTATATCCACCTGAAGTCTGAATATTAAATGATTTGTCATAAACATTATCTTGGCAAGTTTTTTTGGCTTCTTCTGCTTCTTCTTCTGTATAATTTTTCTTTTCACATTTATCACCATAATGTGCCATAACATCATTTTTACAAGCTGAAATAAAATTCTCACATTTTTTTCTATTCTGTTTATATTTTTTCATATCATCTGGATTATTTGTATCACCTATTGGTATCGTAGTTAAACATCTTTGATAAACTTTGTTATACATCAGTTCTTTTTGTTTGATGTTATTGAAATCATAAGTTGTTTTCTTATTTTTAGTAGTTTTTTTCACTTCATAACCACAATCATTTGTTAAGGCATAATATACTTCAGCATCCGATAAACAATAATCAACATCATATGGATTTTTGTCGTATGCTCCTTCCCACCAATGTTTCATCATTTTACCATGAACAGTAAAAGGAATACATAATAAAATAATAAAAAATAATATTTTTCTTTTCATAAACTCTCACCTTTACTCTATTATACCGAAAACATCATAGAAATACAATTTTTAACTATTGTTTTAACCATAGTTTACAAAAAAAGTTGAGATAAACTCAACTTTTTTAATCCATTAATTCTTGTTCTAGTGCCTCTAATGGTTCATCTTGAAACAAATCATTTTCTAAATGATAACTTGCTTTACGATATTCTTTGGCACCTGTTCCGGCAGGAATTAATTTACCAATAATAACAGTTTCTTTTAATCCATTCAAGTGATCAACTTTTCCATGAATTGCTGCATCTGTTAAGATACGTGTTGTTTCTTGGAATGAAGCTGCAGATAAGAATGAATCTGTTTCTAGACTTGCTTTTGTAATACCTAGTAATACTGGTCTACCAGTTGCAGGTCTTTTTCCTTCTAAAATTAAACCTTTATTTACTTCTGTAAAGTGATTAATATTAACCATTGTTCCAGGTAAGAATAATGTATCTCCTGAATTAACAATTTTAATTTTAGAAATCATACGTCTTGCCATAATTTCAACGTGCTTATCAGAAATATCAACGCCTTGTGAACGATATACTTTTTGAATTTCAAGTAAAATATATTGTTGAACAGTAATTGGATCTGTTACTACAAGAAGTTCTTTAGGGTTAATAGCACCATGTGTCAAACGTTGACCAGCTTTTACTTCTTCACCTTTTTCAACAGCAAGTTTTGCACCATAATTAGAAGTATGTTCTTTTTTGTCAGCATCATTTGTTACTGTAATTACAAATTTTCCATTTTGTTCTTCAATATTTGTAACAACTCCATTAATTTCAGAAATTGTTGCTTTTCCTTTTGGATTACGAGCTTCAAAAATTTCTTGAACACGAGGAAGACCTTGTGTAATATCATCTCCACCAGCAACTCCTCCAGTATTGAAGTTTCTCATGGTAAGTTGTGTACCTGGTTCTCCAATTGATTGAGCAGCCATGATACCAACAGCTTCTCCTACTTCTACAACATGTCCTGTTGCAAGGTTACGACCATAACATTTACGACAAACACCATGATCTGTTTTACATGTAAGTACAGTTCGAATTGGTACTTTAGTAATACCAGCTTTTACAATCTTATCAGCAATTTGCTCTGTAATATAATCATTACGTTCTGCAATTACTTCTTTAGTTTCTGGATTAATAATTTTCTTATTTGCATATCTACCAACAATACGATCTTCCAATGATTCAATCACTGTACCATCTTTTTCATTAATAAATGCTTCTACTAAGATACCTTGATCAGTACCACAATCATCTTCTTTTACAATTACGTCTTGAACAACATCAACTAAACGTCTTGTTAAGTATCCAGCTTCTGCTGTTTTTAATGCAGTATCAACTGCTCCTTTACGAGCACCGTGTGTTGATAAGAAGAATTCGTTAATCTTCATACCTTCACTAAATGAAGATGTAACCGGAATTTCTACTTGTCCACCACTTGGTTTTGCAAACAATCCACGCATACCAACTAATTGTGTATAACTTCCAATATCTCCACGTGCTTTAGAACGAATCATTGTAGCAATAGAATTTTCAGGATGTTCTTTTAACCAAATTTCCAAGCTATTTGAAATCTTTGTTTTTGCTTTTGACCAAATATCAATAACTTGATTATAACGTTCTTCTTCTGTAATTAAACCACGTTTAAACTGTTTATTAATTTTATCAACTAATGCTTGACTTTCTTCCAAGATTTCTTTTTTATCTTCACTTTCTACTACATCTGAAATAGCAATACTAATTCCTGATAATGTAGAATGTTTGAATCCTAAATCTTTTAATTTATCAAGCATAACAGATGTTTCTGTTGTTTGATAACGTTTATAAACTTGAGCAATTAATTTTTCTAATACTTTTTTATTAAATGCATCAACTAATGGCATTTCACTAATTGCTTTTTTAATGTCAGTTCCTTTTTCTAAGAAATATTTAAGAGGTGTAATACCTTCAATATTTTCTGTTGTTCCATCATTAATGTATTGGAATGAATCTGGGAAAATTTCATTAAAAATTAATTTACCAGGAGTTGTTACTAAATATTTATCCATATAAGAATCTGGGAAAATTTTATGTTTAAATGAACGAACAGGAATTGCAATACGTGTATGAAGTGTAATTTCACGTCTTTCGTATGCCATTAATGCTTCATTATCATCTTTAAACACTCTTCCCTCTCCAGGTAATCCTGCTTTTTCTAGAGTAATATAGTAGTTACCAAGTACAATATCTTGTCCTGGAGTAACAATTGGTTTTCCATCTTTTGGACTTAAAATGTTATTAGCACCTAACATTAATAATCTTGCTTCTGCTTGAGCTTCTTCTGTAATAGGTACGTGAACAGCCATTTGGTCTCCATCGAAGTCTGCATTAAATGCAGTACATACAAGTGGATGCAAACGAATAGCTCTACCGTTAATTAATTTTGGTTCAAATGCTTGAATACCAAGTCTATGTAATGTAGGAGCACGGTTTAACATAACAGGGTGTTCTTTAATTTTTTCTTCTACAACATCCCAAACTCTTGGGTCTTGATTATCAATCATTCTTTTTGCAGCTTTAATATTGCTTGCAATTTCTTTAGAAACTAATCCATTAATTACATGTGGTTTAAATAATTCAAGTGCCATTTCTTTTGGAATACCACATTCATACATTTTTAAATCTGGTCCAATTACAATAACACTACGTCCAGAATAATCCACACGTTTACCTAGTAAGTTTTGACGGAAACGTCCTTGCTTTCCTTTTAACATACTAGATAATGATTTTAATGGTCTATTTCCTGGACCTGTAATATTACGTCCACGACGTCCATTGTCAAATAAAGCATCTACTGCTTCTTGTAACATACGTTTTTCATTTTGAATAATGATAGATGGTGCACCTAATTCCATTAACTTTTTCAAACGATTGTTACGATTAATAACACGACGATACAAATCATTTAAATCACTTGTAGCAAAGCGTCCACCATCTAATTGAATCATAGGACGAAGTTCTGGTGGAATAACTGGAAGAACAGTTAAAATCATCCATTCAGGGCGGTTACCACTTTCATGGAAAGCACTTAACACATCTAAACGTTTGATTAAACGAATTCTTCTTTGGCTTTGACTATCTTTAATCTCATCTATTTCTTTTTTAATTTCTTCAATAGAAGCTTCTACATCTACTTGTTCTAATAATTCTTTAATTGCTTCTGCACCCATACCAACACGGAATGTATCACCATACTTTTCATAATAAGTACGATATTCTTTATCACTAATAATTTGTTTTTTCTCTAGTGGTGCTGGTCCTGGATCTAATACAACATAACTTACAAAATATAGTACTTCTTCCAAATCTCTAGGACTCATATCTAATACAAGTCCCATACGAGAAGGAATTCCTTTAAAAAACCAAATGTGAGACACAGGAGTAGCAAGTTCAATATGTCCCATACGTTCACGACGTACTTTACTTCTTGTTACTTCTACTCCACAACGGTCACATACAATATTTTTATATCTCAAACGTTTATATTTACCACAAGAACATTCAAAATCCTTTGTAGGTCCAAATATTTTTTCACAGAAAAGACCATCTCTTTCTGGTTTTAAGGTTCTATAATTAATGGTTTCTGCTTTTTTTACTTCTCCATAAGACCATGAACGGATCTTTTCTGGTGAAGCAATTCCAATTCTAATTCCTTCAAAACTATTTGCATCCATTAATCCTCATCCCCCTCTACTCCATTTTCAACATTCATAATGTCTTCATCTGTTGGGCCTTCTAAATCATCCAAATCATCTTCTTCAATTGTATCTTCAAATTCTTCTTCAATTTGTTCATCATTTTTAGAAGATTCTAATTCTAATTCTTTTTCTGTAATTGGTTCTTTTTCCACTTCTTCATTTGTTAAATAAATATCTTTTTCTTCTTCTTCTAATTCTTTTAATTCTTTAAATTCACCTTTATCATTTAAAATTGTAATATCAAGTCCAAGTGCTTGGAATTCTTTCATTAATACTCTAAATGATTCAGGAATACTACTTGCAGGAATTGGTGTACCTTTAACTAATGCTTCATATACTTTTACACGACCAACAACATCATCAGACTTAATTGTCATCATTTCTTGAAGAACATGAGCTGCACCATATGCATATAATGCCCAAACTTCCATTTCTCCAAAACGTTGTCCACCCATTTGTGCTTTACCACCAAGTGGTTGTTGTGTAACAAGTGAATATGGCCCAGTAGAACGAGCATGTAATTTATCATCAACCATATGATGAAGTTTAATCATATACATAACACCAACACCAATACGGTTATCAAATAATTCACCAGTACGACCATCACGTAACCATTCTTTTCCATCTTCTGGAAGTCCTGCTTCTTTTAATGCATCAACAATTTCTTGTCTTGTTGCACCATCAAATACAGGTGTTGCAACATGGATATCTAATGCTTTAGCAGCATAACCTAAATGCATTTCTAAAATTTGTCCTAAGTTCATACGAGAAGGTACTCCAAGTGGATTTAATATAATATCCACAGGTCTTCCATCTGGTAAGTATGGCATATCTTCTTCAGGTAAAATAAGTGAAATAACACCTTTATTACCGTGACGTCCTGCCATTTTATCTCCAACACTAATTTTACGTTTTTGTGCAATATATACACGAATAATTTTACTTACACCAGCTGGAAGTTCATCAGAATTTTCTTTTGTAAAGATTTTAATATCGTGAACAATTCCTTCTCCACCATGTGGTACACGAAGTGATGTGTCCCTTACTTCACGAGTTTTTTCACCAAAAATAGCATGTAATAATTTTTCTTCACTTGTAAGTTCTGCCATTCCTTTTGGTGTTACTTTACCTACTAAAATATCATCATCATGTACTTCAGTACCAATACGGATAATTCCATTTTCATCTAAGTTCTTACGTGCATCTTCTCCAACATTTGGAATATCACGAGTAAATTCTTCTGGTCCAAGCTTTGTATCACGACATTCAATATCATGAACAGAAATATGAATAGATGTATAAACATCATCTTTTACTAAACGTTCATTTAAAATAACTGCATCCTCATAGTTATAACCATTAAAGTTCATGAAAGCAACAGTTACGTTTTTACCAAGAGCAAGTTCTCCTTTATCAATAGATGGTCCATCGGCAATTACTTCACCAGCATGAACTTTATCTCCACATCTTACAATTGGTGTTTGATGATAACATGTACCATTGTTACTTCTTTCAAAACCATTTAGATAATAAGTATCTGTTTTTCCAACAGTTTTTACCATAATTTTACGTCCATCAACGTATTCTACAACTCCATCAGCCTTAGCAATAACAACAGCTCCAGAATCTCTTGCTGCAATTGCTTCAATTCCTGTACCAACACGTGGTGCTTCTGCTTTTAAAAGTGGAATTGCTTGACGTTGCATGTTAGAACCCATTAAAGCACGTTTTCCATCATCGTGTTCCAAGAATGGAATTCCACTCGTTGTAATAGATACAACTTGTTGTGGTGAAACATCCATATAATCTACTAATTCTTTTTTTACAATTACGTTTTCACCACGATAACGTGCTGGAATTTTATCATCCATAATCATATCATTTTCTACTGTCACAGTAGGTTGTGCGATATAATAATCTAATTCTTCATCAGCTGTCATATAGACAATTTCATCTGTTAATTTACAATGATCAATTTTACGATATGGTGTCATAATAAATCCATATTCATTTACTCTTGCATAACTAGATAATGATGTAATTAATCCAATGTTAGGTCCTTCTGGTGACTCAATTGGACATAAACGACCATAGTGAGATGGGTTAACATCACGTACTTCCATACCTGCACGGTCACGAGACAAACCTCCAGGTCCTAAACTAGATAAACGTCTCTTATTTGTAAGTTCTGCTACTGGGTTTGTTTGATCCATGAATTGTGATAATTGACTGCTACCAAAGAATTCTTTAATACTTGCCGTAAGTGGTCTAATATTAATTAATGATTTTGGTGTTACTTCAGTGATTTCTTGTGTAGACATTCTATCACGGATTACACGTTCAATACGACTAATTCCAATACGGAATTGATTTTGTAAAAGTTCCCCAACTTGACGAACACGACGATTAGATAAGTGGTCAATTTCATCAAAATTACCAATTCCATCTAATAAATTTAAATAATAAGAAACACTAGCATAAACATCTGAAATTGTTAAACGTTTTTCTTCAATGCTTTGATCATTTCCGATTATTTTTACAACTTGTTCAGGATTTTTCTTAGAATATACCTTTACAACTTGTACTTGATTGTAATGATCTAAATCTGGATTAATCATAACTTCAGTCATGCCAAATCCATTTTTCATAGCACGAGCAACAGCATCCATATTTTCTTTGGTTACTAATTCTCCTGCTTTTAATACAACTTCTTTTCCATCTTTGATATCCTCTGCAACTCGGCATCCAAATAAACGGTCCATAATATTTAATTTACGATTAAATTTATATCGACCTACTTTGGCAAGTTCATAACGGAATGAATCAAAAAATCTAGAAATTAATTGGTTCTTTGCACTATCTAAAGTAGATGGTTCACCAGGTCTTAATTTAGAATGGATATCAATTAATGCTTCATCTGTATTTTTGTTAGTATCCTTTTCAATTGTTTTAGTTAAATAACCTGCATTGTCTTTTCCATCTACACAGAATAAGTCTAAAATATCTTCATCATTAGATAAACCTAATGCACGAAGTAATGTAGTAATAGGAACTTTACGAGTACGATCAATACGTACATAAATAACATCTCTTGCATCTAATTCATACTCTAACCATGTTCCACGTGTTGGGATTAATTGTGAAGTAATCACTAAACGTTCATTTTTATCTATTTCGCGTCCAAAATAAACACTTGGTGAACGCACTAATTGTGATACAATAACACGTTCTGCTCCATTAATGATGAAAGTTCCACTTTCAGTCATAATAGGCATATCCCCTAAATAAATTTCTTGTTCTTTTACTTCACCAGTTTCCTGGTTAAAAAGTCTTGCTTCTACTTTTAAAGGTGCAGCATAAGTTGCATTTTTTTCTTTACACCCTTTAATAGAATAACGAGGTTCATCAAAAGAATATTCTCCAAATTCAAGCGAAAGATTTCCAGTAAAACTCTCTACTGGAAAAATATCATCAAATACCTCTTTAATTCCCTCTGTCATGAATAAGTCATAACTCTTTTTTTGAATTTCTAATAAATTACCAAGTTGAATTGCATTTTTTGTTTTTGCATAATTTCTTCTTTCTCGGTGATCTCCAAATTTTGTAACTGTATAAGCCATTCCTTCACCCCTATAACTATATTAAACCATATCATGTATTTTTACGCGCTAAAATACATGTAGCCATTGTATAATTTTACGCTATGTCACGCAAATTGTCAATGAACTTTTAAACAAATCACATAAAAACCTTTATTTTTTGTAATTAGCGTTACTTCATATTCATTTTTCATATCTTTCATAACACTTTTTGCACCTTGGTCTTTATGAATTACGAAATAAATTTTACCCCCAACTTTTAGGTGTTTTTTTGCTTGTAACAAAATTTCATATAATATCTTTTTCCCAACTCGAATGGGTGGATTCGTAACAATGTAATCAAATTTTGTAGATACATTTTGATACATATCACTTTCATAGATATTAACGACCACGTCGTTTAATATAGCATTTTTCAAAGCCAAATTAAGACTTCTCTTATTAATATCAATCATGTGAATTAAGAAATTTTGATTATACTTTTTCAAAAATATTCCGATTGGTCCATACCCACAACCAAAATCTAAGATACTGCCATTCATTTGTTCTATCGGAATAGATTCTAACAAAGTACGAGTTCCAAAGTCTAATCCCTTTTTAGAAAAGACTCCATGATCCGTAATAAATGATAAATCCAAATTACGAATCTTTACTTGGTGGGTCATCTCATTTGTTTTTACTTTATCATCATTTTCAAAATAATGTGCCATTTGCCACCTTCTAAATACTTTTATTTATATACGAGCAAAGCCCATACAAAAAGTACAGGCTATTTTTCTCATATTTTATTCATTATTTAAGTTCAACTGTAGCTCCAGCTTCTTCGAACTTAGCTTTTAATTCATTAGCTTCATCTGTATTAACGTTTTCTTTAACAACTCCACCGTTATCTGCAATAGCTTTTGCTTCTTTAAGTCCAAGTCCAGTAATATCACGAACGATTTTGATAACTGCGATTTTGTTAGCTCCAGCACTTGCTAAAACTACATTTACACTACTTGGTCCTTCTTCAACAGCTCCAGCTTGTGGTGCAGCAGCAACTGCTACAGCACTTGGATCAACACCAAATTCTTCTTTCATTGCATCAACTAAATCTTTTACTTCAAGAATTGTCATTTCTTTTAAAGCGCTAATAAATTCATCTCTTGTTAATTTTGCCATTATATATTCCTCCTTTATTTTTTCTTATTCAGCTTTTTCTAAATCTTTACTATATAAATCTAAAGAAATAGAAAGATCTCTTACTACACCCATAAGTCCAGCTGCAAGTTGAGTTAACAACACATCTCTTGATGGAACAGCAGCAAGTTTATGTAATGTTTCTAAGTTTGTAATTTCACCATCAACAATTCCGGCTTTAATTACTAATGCTTCATGTGATTTTGAAAATTCACTTAAAGCTTTTACTGGTGCAATTGCATCTGGTCCAAATGCGATTGCTTTAGGTCCAACCAATTCACTATCTAAATCATATTTTAATCCATCGAATGCACGACGAGCTAAAGTATTTTTATAGATTTTTAATTCTGAACCTGATTCTCTTAAATTACGACGTAGTTCTTTTAAATCTGAATCTGTTAATGTTGCATATTCAAACAAAATAACACTTCCAGCATTTTTTACTTTTTCAGTAATTTCATCTACAATCGCTTGTTTTTGATCGAGAATTTTTTGATTTGCCATTCTTTCGCCTCTCTTTCTTTCTACTTTTCTAGTGCGTATAAAAAAGTGTCTACACAAAACCGCAAGACACTTTCTTAAAACTTTATAAAAGTTCCTCGGCAGGATAAATTTTAAGCTCTCGCTCCCGCTGTCTACGGCACTAAATTCGTTATGACGATTACATTATAACATAGCAATCATTAATTGTCAAAACTATTTGTATCAATTTTAATTCCAGGACCCATTGTTGAAGATAAACTTATACTTTTTACATAAGTCCCTTTTACAGTAGATGGTTTACTCTTTAAAATTACTGATACAAAAGCGTTTAAATTTTCTAATAATTTTGCTTCTTCAAATGAAGCTTTTCCAATCATAACGTGAACAATTCCAAATGAATCAGCACGGTATTCAACACGTCCTTTTTTCACGTCTTCTACAGCTTTCTTTGTATCTAAAGTTACAGTCCCAGTTTTAGGGTTTGGCATTAAACCTTTAGGTCCTAAAAGTTTACCAATTTTTCCTAAAGCAGGCATCATATCAGGAGTTGCAATCATAGTATCGAAATCAAACCAATTTTCTTTTTGGATTTTTTCGATCATATCAGTATCACCTACGTATTCAGCTCCAGCTTCTTTAGCAGCTTTAGCAGCTTCACCACGAGCAATTACTAATACTTTCTTTGTTTTTCCAGTTCCATTAGGAAGTACAATTGCACCTCTTAATTGTTGATCAGCTTTTTTCGTATCTAAATTCAAACGAATTGCAACTTCTACTGTAGAATCAAAGTTTGCTGTTGCAGTTTCTTTTACAAGTTTTACTGCTTCTTCTTTTGTATATAGTTTCCCTTTTTCAACTTTTGAAAGAGCTTCTACATATCTTTTACTTTTCTTCATCTTTAATTCCTCCTTATGTGGTACAAGCGGACATTTCCTTCCACATAGGTTTCCCTACATGTTAAATTAATTAGTCTTCTACTTTTACACCCATATTACGTGCAGTACCTTCTACGATTTTCATAGCACCTTCTACATCATATGCATTTAAATCAGGTAATTTTGTTTCTGCAATTTCACGTAATTGGTCTTTTGTCAAAGTAGCAACTGTTTCACTAGAGCCTTTACTTGCTCCTTTATTGATTTTCGCATACTTCTTAATTAAGAAAGCAGCTGGTGGAGTTTTGATTACGAAATCAAAACTTCTATCTTCGTAAACAGAAATTTCAACTGGTAAAATATCACCCATTTTATCTCTTGTTGCGTCATTGTACTTTGTACAAAATTCTTGTAAGTTAATTCCTGCAGGTCCTAAAACAGTTCCTACTGGTGGCGCTGGTGTTGCTTTTCCAGCTGGAATTTGTAATTTAATCATTTTTGCTATTTTCTTTGCCACGAAAAACACCTCCTATATTTTTTTCGCGAGTGGTAAAACGCGTCCGCTAAATTTCGCTCCCACTAATAAAATCTATATTAAAAAACAATATAGCGTATTCATAATATCACAAAACATTTGTTTTGTAAACATTTTCTTATATAGTCTTTTCAATTTCTGCAACAGTAAGTTCAACAATTGTCTCTTGTCCAAACAAATCAAGTGCTACTTCTAACTGTCCAGTTGCAGTATCAATACTTCTAACTTTCCCAAACATTCCTGAGAATGGTCCACTGATTACTTTTACAGAATCATCAACATTTAATTCACTACCAATTTCTAAACGACTCATTCCCATGCTTCCTAAAATCTTATCTACTTCTTGTGGAGTTAATGGAAATGGTTTTGCTCCTTTTCCGCTAGAACCAATAAAACCAGTAACACCTGGTGTATTTCTGACAATAAACCATGCTTCATCTGTCATAATCATTTCTACTAAAATATAACCAGGAAACATTTTCTTTACTTTTTCTTTTTGTTTTCCATCTTTCATTTCAATTTCAGTTTGTTCTGGTACAACAACACGGAAAATGTAATCTTCCATACCCATTGTACTAGCACGCATTTCTAGTTTTTCTTTTACCTTATTCTCATGTCCAGAATAAGTGTTCACTACATACCATTCTTTATCCATATTTATCACCTACATTCCTAATGATTTAATAAACGCTAACACCAAATCAGTTACTGAAAAAAACACTCCAAAAAATGTAATAAATACAATCGTTGAAACAGAATATGTAATTAATTCTTTACGATTTGGCCAACGAACTTTTTTCATTTCACGTTTTACATCATGTAAAAACTTTTTAAATTTTCCCATTCTTTCACCTACCATATATTATGTTTTTATTCAAAATAAAAACACCCTTTCGTGTCTACTCGTAATATAACACGAAAAAGTGCATTTGTCAATCATTTTATCCTTGATATTTATTCATACGTTTTAAAGTTTTTACTGGATTATATTGTCTACTTGTTGCTTGTAATACATGATCTTCAAACGATTCATTATAACAGTCCCTGCAATAATCATTCCAGTTTTGATACTGTCCCATTGCCATAGCATAATAAAATAATTTACCTCCTCGATTATCACTAGAACAAGCTTCTGTATCAGAAATATTAGAAACACTATGAAATTTATTTAATTTATTTGTCATCTGTTTCATTCCTCTCACGTGTTGAGCACGTTTTAAATAATCCAAATGGCAATTCATTGTGTAATAAGAATATAAAATATTTTTTTCACTATCTGTCATTTCTGCTTGCCCTGTAATATCAACAATTGAAATTTCATTATAATTTAATTTTAAAAGTTGCTGTAAAATTTCTTTTTCTTCATCATAATGCTCTTCTAATAATAGTTTTATTCTATCTAAAAATTCACTAGTACAATAGTTTAACATAGTTATTCCCCCTTTTTGAATGTGGTTATCATAGTATAAATCAAAAAA
>ULXU01023548.1_pt1 | contig 17602 bp, 10 predicted proteins | sample 1961521 | NCBI WGS metagenome assembly ULXU01 (sample SAMEA4835845, study PRJEB28245) | human gut metagenome | biome: gut microbiome; material: fecal sample | place: Denmark | collected 2008
CGGCGGAAAGCGGTGTACAGCGTCGCTTCTTTCAGCTCCACCTCGCCGCCGCTGAGCGTCGAAATGGTCTTGTTGATTTGGTAGCCGTAGCTGTCGCCGTGGGAAAGCTGGTGCAGAATAATGGTGTCGGTATAGCCGCGAAGAATATCTGCGGACAATGCCATATGCTTCACCTCCTATGGTTCATCCCTTGTCTTGGTATCTCGCCTTGACGAGTATTACTATATCACAATATACTTCTCCTGTCAAGGTATTTTGCGAGAATTATTTTGTTTTTTTGCAGCCTGTAGCCGCTCCTGTTCTTTTGCTGTTTCACCCTTGCGAAAAGGGAAGGCGTGGGGTACAATGGAAGCGTAAAAAAATCTGCGGTGCAAGGAAGCATCAGCGGAAAGGCAAGGAGAGCGTATTATTATGGAAAAGATTCAGATGAAAACGCCGCTGGTGGAGATGGATGGCGACGAAATGACCCGCATCCTGTGGGCAGACATCAAGCAGCTGCTGATTGAGCCGTTCGTGGATTTGAAGACGGAGTATTACGATCTTGGCCTGCCGCACCGCGACGAAACGTGTGATCAGGTGACGATTGACAGCGCCAACGCGACGAAGAAGTACGGCGTCGCGGTCAAGTGCGCGACCATCACTCCGAATGCCCAGCGCGTGACGGAGTACAACCTGCACGAGATGTGGAAGTCGCCCAACGGCACGATTCGCGCCATGCTCGACGGCACGGTCTTCCGCGCGCCGATTCTTGTCAGCGGCGTTCGCCCAACAGTCCGCACTTGGCAGCAGCCGATTACCATCGCCCGTCATGCCTATGGCGACGTCTACCGCAATTCGGAAATTCGCATCCCCGGCGCGGGCAAGGCGGAGCTGGTGTTCACGGGCGCGGATGGGCAGGAGATTCGCCAGACGATTTTCGATTTCAAGGGGCCGGGCGTCGTGCAGGGCATTCATAATCTGGATGCGTCGATTACGTCCTTTGCCCATGCCTGCTTCCAGTACGCGCTGTCGGTCAAGCAGGACTTGTGGTTCTCCACGAAGGATACCATCAGCAAGACCTACGATCACCGCTTCAAGGACATTTTCCAAGAAATTTTCGATGCGCAGTATAAGGAAAAGTTTGAGCAGGCGGGTATTACCTATTTCTATACGCTGATTGATGATGCCGTGGCGCGCGTCGTGCGCAGCAAGGGCGGGTTTATCTGGGCGTGCAAGAACTACGATGGCGACGTGATGTCCGACATGGTGGCGACGGCGTTCGGTTCCCTGGCGATGATGACTTCCGTGCTCGTTTCGCCGGACGGCAAGTTTGAGTACGAAGCCGCGCACGGTACAGTCACGCGCCACTACTACAAGTATCTGAAGGGCGAGGAGACGTCGACCAACCCCGTCGCGACGATTTTCGCGTGGTCTGGCGCGCTCCGCAAGCGCGGCGAACTGGATCATCTGCCGGACTTGATGACGTTTGCCGACAAGCTGGAAAAGGCGACCATCGACACCATCGAAAGCGGCGTAATGACCAAAGACCTTGCGCTGCTGTGGGAGGGGACGCCTGCGCAAGCGGTCAACAGCCGCACGTTCCTCGAAGCTATTGCGTCGCGCATGGCGTAAGATGCTGTAGTGACTTTTTGCCCATAGCTTCTTTTGCGGATGCTTTCCTGCTGCTTACGGGAGGCATCCGCTATTTGGTATGCGCGGAATGTGATGGTAGGATGAAAAACGTGTCTGCCCCTATCACCGCTTTGGACATGCCGCTTCACATTCGCAAGGAAAACATGGCAAAAAAGCGCGAATTAGCGTGAAATAGCCATTTTCATGTGCGAATGGAGTGTTGATTTTTGAACCAAAACAGACTATAATGGAATTGTACTGCAAATGGCATTTCAAAGCAGCAACGGATGAGAATCGGCTCATCCGTGAAAGGAGAATCTTCGCAAGATGAAGAAAATCATGCTTGTTTTCGGAACTCGACCGGAGGGCATCAAGATGTGTCCGCTGGTCAATGAGCTGAAGCGCCGCCCGCAGGTGCAGACAGTTGTCTGCGTCACGGGGCAGCACAAGCAGATGCTTCAGCAGGTGCTGGATGCGTTTTCGGTCGTGCCGGATTACGATTTGGCGATTATGCAGCCGAACCAGACGCTTTTCGATGTTACTACCGCTATCCTGACGCGCATTCAGGCAGTCCTCAATCAGGAAAAGCCTGATTTGACGCTCGTGCATGGTGATACCAGCACGGCATTTGTTACCGCACTGGCGTGCTTCTATCTGCATATTCCGGTTGGACATGTGGAGGCTGGGCTTCGTACCTACAACCTCGAAAGCCCTTTCCCGGAAGAGTTCAACCGGCAAGCAGTTTCACTGATTTGCCGGTATCATTTTGCGCCGACGGAAAAGGCAAAGCAGAACCTGCTGCGCGAGGGCAAAGACGAATCGTCTATCTTCGTGACGGGCAACACCTCCATCGACGCGCTGAAAACCACCGTTCGCGCGGATTACACCCACCCGGAACTGACGTGGGCGAAGGGCAGCCGCCTGATTCTCATCACCGCGCATCGGCGGGAGAACCTTGGCGAAGCCATGCACCATATGTTCCGCGCGATTCGCCGCGTATTGACGGAGCACCCCGATGTCAAGGCGCTCTACCCGATTCACCTGAATCCAGTTGTTCGGCAGGAAGCGGCGGAAGAACTGTCCGGGCTGGAACGTCTGCACATTATCGAGCCGCTGGATGTGCTGGATTTCCACAATATCATGGCGCACAGCACGCTGATTCTGACCGATTCCGGCGGTATTCAGGAGGAAGCGCCTGGTCTTGGCAAGCCTGTTTTGGTCATGCGCGACACGACCGAGCGCCCGGAGGGCGTTGCGGCGGGCACGCTCAAGCTCGTCGGCACGTCGGAAGAGACGATTTACCGCGAGTTTACGCGTCTGCTGGATGACCCGGCGGCTTACGCGGCGATGGCGCACGCCAGCAATCCCTACGGCGACGGACACGCCTGCGAGCGGATTGCGGATATTCTGTGTGAATAAACCGCGCTGGGCGCACATACAATCATCGTCGAAACACGGGGAGGAGCGTTCTTCATGAAAAAACAGTCATACCAACGCATCCTCGCTGTACTGATCAGCCTGATGATTCTGCTGACGGCGGGCATGGCCATCGTCGGCGCCGGACTGCTGCAAACTCGCGAGGATTCGCCGGACATTCTGCCGGAAGCGACGGCTACCGCGGATTCGGATGAGTTGCTGATGGCGTCCGACCTTGCACCCGACCCGGCAAAGTGGTTTCTGCCCTACGACGGAGATTTGACCGACGCGGACGGAAATCCGGTGCGCCTATCCGCCCTGCGCGGAAAAACGACGATCCTGCTGTTTTGGTCAAGCTGGTGTCCGGACTGCCATGTATACTTGGCGGGCGACTTTGGGGCGGCGGTACAGGCCGCACAAGCGGCGGGAGCGCAAGTCGTCCTTGTCTGCCGAGAGGGGATTCGCGGCGACACGCGCGAGAAGGCGGAAGCAGAATTGACGGAATGCGGCATTACAGGCATTCCGCTGTACATGGATGCGGACGCGGCGCTCTTTCACACGCTGGGACTGCGGAGCGTGCCGTCTCTGGCGGTTTTCGATTCGCAGGGGGAGCTGCTTCGCGCAACGGCGGATATGCCGAATGCGGATGAAATGGCGCAGCTGCTGGACGCGGCGCAGCGTCCGGCACAGCAGACACTCGCGTTTCTGAAACGGCTGATGCAGGCGGATGGGGCGATTCCATCCACCTATACGCTGTCCGGCGGCGAGGTTCATCCGGGCGATACTGTGCTTTCCGAGACGATGGGGCAGACCATGCTCTATGCGGCGCAAACGGAGGATGCGGCGCTCTTCTCCGATGCCTGGTGTTATGTCCGTGACAAAATGACCGTCGGCGGCTTAACCGTCTGGCGGATTCAGGCGGGCGAAAAAGCGGCGGCTAATGCGTCGCTGGATGATCTGCGCATTCTCCGCGCGCTGATGGAAGCGGATGCGGTATGGGGCGGCTATGAGCGTGAAATCCGCGAACGGGCGGCGGCACTGTACATTGCCTGCGTGGTGGATGATGCGCTGGTCAGCTTTGCGAACGTCGATGGTTCGGGGCGCGGCGATAGTGTCACCCTGTGCTATCTGGATGTGCAGACAATACGCGCCTTATCCGCCTATGATGTCCGATGGACAGCCGTCGCGAACCGCAGCGAAGCCATATTGACTGATTCGCGCGCGCTCATGAGCAGCGAACTCCCGCTCTACCGCGCTTCCTATACCCCGGCGAAGGACACATTCAGCAATGCGGCGGCGCAGATGACCGAAGCGGCGCTGACAATCCTGCACGCGGCGCAAATCAGCGCGGCAGGGGAGCAGACGCTGGATTGGCTGGATGCGCAGCTTGGCGCAGGCGCAATTTATGCGCAGTACGCGTCAAACGGGCAGGTCGGCTATGGATTCCGCTATGAGGCGATTGGATCGTATGCCGTCCTGGCACAGGTCGGTGCCGTCAGCGGGCACACGGAGCTTGCGCGGCTGTCGCTGGCGAAACTGGAGAACCGCCGCATTGCGACGGGGACATTCGCGGGCGCTTATGGCAGCGTCAAAGGCGAAACATCCTATACATTTGATGAATTGGAAGCTCTTTTTGCGCTCATGGCCATGAAGCCGTAACGCAGGAAAGGAGAGAGCAGTGTGCGCGCGATTGCGTGGCTGATTGTGAAGCTCAGCGGCTTGTTTGTCAAGCTGTATCACCTGATTTTGAACGCCATCCGCCGGTTTGACCGCGCGATGCGCAAGCGCTACCGCCCCAAGCACCTTGCCCTGATGGTGGTGCTGGTGATCGCGATTACAGCGTCGATTACACTTTTTGTCCCGCCGTATCTGGGACTGTCCAACGACGGCAGCTTTGCCGCTGTGCTGGCGGATACCGGGCTGTCCCGGCTTGACCCGTCCGACACAAGCGCTTTCTTCAACTATTATGAGCGTGTCTATAATGTCGGCTCGTCCGCGCTTCCGACCGGTACAACGCCGCTGGTTCAGCGGATGCTGGTGCGCACGGCGGTCGCCATCGACGAACTGGTGACGCATGACGGACTGTTTGACATGCGCTTCCTCGCAGCAATCTATCTGCTGATTTACATCCTGCTTCTCATCCCGATGCTCTCCAAGCTGCTGGGACGTGTCAAAGTCTACTCCGAGGGGCTGTTTATTGCGGTTTTTGCCGTGCTGATTTTCGGCGATACCGCCATGATAACCCGTTTTGCCTCTTTTTACACGCAGCCCATTGAGCTGATTTTGATGGTTGCCTTGGCGAACTGCGTCCTGCAGATTCCGGATAGCCTGAACCGCTTTCTGCCGCAGATTGGGCTTGCCGTCACGGTCATCCTGATGATGGCGGTCAACCAGTACTGCGCGCTGATGGGCGTCGTCTTTTCTGTTGCGTACTGGATGCTCATGCGTCACAAAGCGGATGCGCTTCATAAGGGGCTGTATTCGCTCCTTGCAGTGCTGCTGTGCGTCGTCAGCGTCATGCAGACGGGCGATATGGTCAACAATCAGACGGTTAACGAGAAGTACGACCAAATGACGCGCGGCGTTCTCTTTGAGGCGACTGACCCGGAAAAAGCACTGGCGCAGTTCGGCATTGAGGCGCGGTATTCCGTGCTGACGGACACGTATTCCACGCAGAGCTACCCCGTTGTGCTGCCGGAAAGCGGCGCGCTGGATGCGGGCTTCCTTGATCATTACACGACGTCGGACGTGACGCTGTATTACCTGCGCCATCCGATTCAATTGCTGGGGCTGTTTGAGGTCGGCGTGCGCAACGCGTTCTTCACGCGAACGGATTATTCCGGCAACTACGAGCAGTCCAGCGGAATGCCTGCGCGGGCAAAGGCACTGTTCCTCTCTATCTGGTCAACGTTCAAGGAGCGTTCCGCCCCGCAAACGGCGGCGTCGCTGCTCCTGCTGGTCGTCGCCTTCCTCTTCTTCCGCCGTAAAGCGGACGAAAAGCTGGAATCAGGCAGGGAAGCCGCCAGTGTCTACACCATGCTCAGCGTGCTGCTTTTCGCGGCGGTTACTGTCGAGCTGATGACGGTCGTCATCCTCAGCGGCGATAGTCTGCTGCTGCGCCAGAGCTTCCTGATGGGCTGTCTGATTGACCTGCTGGCGATTATGGCGTGCACTGAGGGACTCCACCGACTGAAAATTATTGAAACGGACGGGCAATGAAGGAGGCTGCCATGAAAAACGAAACGCAATCGGCACTGGTAGCGCGGGACGCGGCTATCATTTTGCTGCTGATCTGGGCGTTTATGCAGGCGCTGCTGATGATTTGGGCACCTGCGGATACGCAGACGACGTATTTGCTGCTGTTGTTCCTGATGGATATTGCCGTGCTGTGCGGCTTTATGGATCGCGTCAACACCGGCACGGCGCTTGCAGCGACGATTACCTGCGGCTGGGTGGCGTATAAGCTGTATTCTTTTTATGCCGTGGGCGAAACGGTGCACTTGACAGACTATTTTGTGACTGTACTGCCGCTGCTGGGATCGGGCGCGGCGGCGCTCTTCTCCCGCAGTATGCGCCACGTCAATGCTGAGAACAAGCTGCTGCGCCGTCAGGTGGATGAACAGGTGCTGGTGGACGATGTGACGGAACTGTATAACCTGCGCGCCATGTATCGCGATGCGCAGATGATGACGGGCTACTGCGTCCGCAACCATCTGCCGATTTCGCTGATGATTATCCAGATGCGCTACGAAAGTGAACTGCACGGGATGCTGTCCCACAGCCGCTATATCCAACTGCGCAAGCGGCTGGCGGAACTGGTGATGGACAGCGTGCGCGTAGAGGATAAGGTTTATTGCATTGACGAACATGGCACGATGGCGATTTTGCTGACCTCCAATGAGGCAAACAGCGCCTATGTCCGCAGCCGTATCATTGCAGCGGTGACGAAGGAGGATGCTTTTGACGGCATTCTGGAGCGCGGGACGCACATGGATCTGCGCTTTGCCTGCAAGGAGTACGACGAGCATTTCGGCAAGGACATGATGGCGTTCAAGAAAGCTGTTGAGAGCGAGCTGGCGTATGATGTGTAAGGCGAAAGCGTGGGTACTGGCGCTGACGGCGGGGCTGCTGCTTCTGCTGATACCCGCACAGGCGCGCGCGGATGTGACCCGTCTGCTGATTTTGAACGACGAGCAGACAAGTGAGACGAGCGCAGCGGCGACGGATGTCCTGCGGCGATTCGCGCTCTATTCCAGCTGGACATGCACGTTTGCCAGCAGCGAGGATGTGCCGGACACCGATGGGTACACCGCCGTCATCATCTGCACCGACCCGAATCGGGCGCTGAATGCGTCGGTGGCGCTGGCGATTCAGGAGAGCAAACTGCCCGTGTTTGTCATCGGCGCGGGCGGCTTGGCGGAGCTGACGAAAACGCAGGTATATGAAGGCTCGCTGACATTGCGCTTGCAGACGCAGGCAAATGCCGCGAACGATATGCTGCTTTCCGGCAATTCGCTTCTGCTGATGAAGAAAAGTGGCGAATCGCTCGGCGGACAGATTTTCGTCGGTGCGCAGGCATTCCCGCTTTGTCAAACGGCGGGAAACATCACCCATTTGGCGTATTTTGACCCGTCGCAGGAAGCACAGTGCGCGTTTCTCTCAACGCTGCTGCAAACGTGGCTGTGGCCCTACAAAAATTCCCCGACTGCGTACGGGCAGTATCTCGTGCTTGACCGCATTTATCCGTTTGCCGACCCGGAGCGGCTGCTGTCGCTGGTGGAGATGCTCGAGACGGAAAATGTGCCGTACGTCCTGTGTGTCATGCCGATTTACGCCAACGCCGATTATCCGGCAATGAAGCGTTTCTGCGAGGTGCTGCGGTATGCGCAGAGCCGCGGCGCGGGCATTGTGATGCACGTTCCGCAGGTAACGCTGGTGAACGTGACGATGGAGGACTTGCAGGAGAATATCGCCAATGCGTATTCCGCCTATTCGCGCTATGGCGTCTACCCGCTGGCGATTGAAGCGCCGGATGTTTGGCTGATGAGCGAAAAGGGGCAGGATGTCCTGCGCGGCTGGCGAACGGTGTTCCTCTTCCGCTCGGATGAAGCGCTTTTCGGCGAGAAGCAGGCGGAGAACACGGCGTTGCGCGATGGCCACCAAATCGTCGCGCCTGCCTACGCTGACACGACCGCCTTCACCAACGCCTACGCACAGGCGATTTACCTTGACCCGTCAGAGGATATCGAGACGCTCCGGACGCAGGTCAATCGGCTGAAGAACTCCCGCACGGCGCTCAAGAAGCTTTCAGATGTGGAAGGCATCGTCTATGCGGGCGACCTGTATGTGCATTTTTATCCGGCGGATGGGCTGTATGTCAACGGACAGGCAGCGTCGCTTGCCTATCAGCGCTTCAATTACGACGAGGACTACGTCTACGACCGCGGCTTTGTGCAGTATATGACAGAGCAGATTCAGGCGAGCAACAAGCTGATTCTGGCGTTTGTGGCTGTAGCGTGCACAATTTTCATTGCCGGGATGATTATTTCCCGGCGGACGACGCGACGGCAGCTGCTGGGCAACCATCCGCACGCGAAAGACGAGCAGGAGGGGGTGAATCTGCATGACGGCGGCTGATTATTTGATGCTGATTTCGATGGTCTGCATCTGGGCGCTGATGGCGATTAACGTCTTTCTGTCCGTCGGCGGATTCCTGTATTACCATCAGTGCAGCAAAACGGACGGGCATGTGCCGATTGACGAGTACCCGTTCGTGTCGATAATGGTGCCGGCGCACAACGAGAGCGTCGTCATCCGGCGCACCGTCCGCGCCCTGCTCAACTTCGACTACCCGCACGACCGCTACGAAATCATCGTCATCAACGACAATTCTACCGATGACACCGCAAATGTGCTCAAGCAGATTCAGGCGGCGAATCCCGGCCGCAACCTGATTGTCGTCAATACGGATAACGTTGTCGGCGGGAAAGGGAAGTCTAACGCGCTGAACATCGGCTATTCGGTAGCAAAAGGCAGCGTGTTTGCGATTTACGATGCGGACAACACGCCCGAACCGCAGGCGCTGCGCATTCTGGTGGAGAATCTGATGAGCGATTCGTCGCTGGGCGCGGTCATCGGCAAATTCCGCACACGCAATCGAAACGCTTCGCTGCTCACGCGCTTTGTCAACATCGAGACGCTGGCGCACCAGTGCATGAATCAGGCGGGGCGCTGGTTCTACTTCGGGCTGTGCACCATTCCGGGCACGAACTTCGTCATGCACCGCCACATCATTGAGGAAATCGGCGGCTGGGATCCGGACGCGCTGTCGGAGGACACGGAAATCAGCTTCCGCATCTACCGCATGGGCTACAAAATCAAACTTGTGCCGCAGGCGGTGACGTGGGAGCAGGAGCCGTTTCGTCTGGGAATTTGGTTCAAGCAGCGTACCCGCTGGGCGATGGGCAACCTGTATGTGCTGATCAACAATTTCAAGTATATCTTTGATCCGTCCGGCGGCAAAATGCGCATGGATGTGCTGTACTACGCGCTGGTGTATATCCTGATGGCGTTCACGCTCGTCTGCTCGGACACCATGTTCGTTCTGGGTGTGCTGGGGTACAGCCATGTGTCGCTGGGCGGCTTGTCCACGATGGTGTGGGTGATGGCGTGCGCGCTGTTTGAGTGCAACGTCATGCTGACGCTGGCGCAGGAGAAGAATGAGTTTAATCTGCAATCGGCGGCGCTGGTTCTGCTGATGCTGTTTACCTACTCGAAACTGTGGGTGGTTGTCGTCCTCCGCGCCATGTGGATGACGGTGAAGAAAATCGTCAGCAAAACGGATTACACTTGGTATAAGACCGAACGTTCCGCAGACTAATCAGAAGGGATGGACTGAGAACGATGAACACACGCTATTTCACAAGCCGTCTGCTGGCTTTGATGCTCGCAGCGCTGCTGGTTTTCTCCTGCGCTGCGGCGGAGGAAACCAAAATTCCCAGCGGTGTGGTGGACAATTTTGTCCAGAGTGAAATTGAAAAGCAGCAATCCGCCGGTGACGCAACGGCATTTGAGGCAGGCGCGGCGGCAGGGGAGTATTATGCTGATTTCACCTTCGGCGGCGTGCAGACACTCAGCGGCATTACGACGACGCTGAGCCTGTACGCAAATCTGCCGAAGTACGCCAAGCCCGTCAGCGCCGTGCTGCGCCTGAGCTACACCGCATCCGACCTGATTCTGACGGACATTTCCTCCCTGACGTACTATATGAACGGCACGCCGTTCGGCTCATCGAAGATTGTCACGCGTTCCGACGGCGCGCAGACCGTGCTGTATGTGAGCGTCCCGGTGGAACTGCTCACGACGGGCTATAATCTGCTCGAAATTCTCTCGTATGTCCGTCTGACGGACGACGAAGGCTGCCGCGACGACTACAATGGCGCGAACTGGGTCAAAATCGCGGACACGACCTGCCTGCGTATCTACTACGAGATTTCCGACGATGCGGATGAACTGTACATGTACCCGTACCCCTTCATTTCGCTGATGAATCCCGACGGCGCGGAGAGTGCCGTTGCCGTCAGCGACGCGGCGGACGAAGCCGAGCTGACCGCCGCCATGATGCTGATGGCGGGCATGGGCAACAGTCTGTCTGCCAAAAACGCCATGACGCTGTGCCGCCTGTCGGACGCGAAAAGCGAAAACGTGCTGTATGTGGGACTGAAGAAGAACACGCCGGAGTATCTACTGTCTCTGCTGACGCAAAGCGTTCCTGCAACGGGCGCACTGGTGCAGCGCGCGACGGATGGCGACACATCGTATCTGCTGATTGTCGCTGAGGAAGCAGCCGCGCTCAGCGAAGCCGCCGCGCTGCTCAGCGACACATCTCGCGTGGCGCAGCTCCACACATCGCAGACCTACGTTTCCGTCGGCGAAGCGCAGCAGTATGCCCTCGCGTCGGAAACGTCCGGGCTGACGCTTGCGGGGCAGTACACCATTAAGGACATTTCCGGCAACGGCATCAGCTTCTCCGGCCCCTTCACGCAGAAGATGACGATCTATCTGCCCGTCGCGAAGGACTATGTGCTGTCCAGCGAAAGCCGCTTCTCTTTCGACATTCGGTACAGTGAGAATTTGGACTTCGACCGCAGCCTCGTCACGTTCTACTGGGGCACGAACATCCCGCTGTATTCCCACAAGCTGACCAAGGAGGGCGCAACGGGCGAAACGCTGACCTTCTCCGTCCCGGCAGATGCCATCGGGGAGGCAGGCAGCAGCATTACCGTTGTGTTTGACCTCGAAATCAAGGATTTGGACTGCACCGTGCGGTCGATGAACACGCCGTGGGCGTATATCGCGGCGAACTCGTCACTGTACCTGCCGGCGGGCGAAACCACAACGCTGAATCTGGCAAATCTGCCGGCGCCGTTCCAGCGCGCAAGCCGCATGAACAACGTCGTGATGATACTCAGCGACGACGCGACGCAGACGGAATTGACGCTCGCAGGGCGCATCATGGCGATGCTCGGCGCGGGCAGCACGCCCTATGGCTTGCTGAAAGTCATCCGTGCGGAGAATTTCCAAGCAGCCGCCCACGGCAACAGCAACCTGATTGTCGTCGGTCTGTCCGACCGAAACAGCGTCCTCAAGCAGATCAATCCTTACCTGCATTTCCAGTACACGGACGATATGACCAGCCTTGCCGAAAGCACGAAGCTGGTGATGACGACGGATTATGCCCACGAAGCCAGCGTGCTCCAGCTGATGAAATCCCCCTACAACGAGACGATGGCGCTGCTGACTGCTTCCGCCGCGACCGAAGCAGGCTTGCAGAACCTGATGGCGCGCTTGAGCACGGAAAAGAACCGCTGGTCGCTGGGCAAGGAAGCACTGGTGGTAGACAGCTACGGCGGCGCATCCAGCTATCAGTTCACCGTGTCCACAGCGCTGACGCAGAACGCGGAAAAGCCGTCGTTCGCGGATGTTATCGTGCAGAATCGTGAGCCGATGACGCTGCTGCTGGTCGGCATGGGCTGCATGTTGGTGCTGCTGCTTGCTGCGGTGCTGCTGCTCGTGCGTATTCACCACCGCAGAAAGTACGACGATAAGTAACCTGATTTTCGGCGAGGCGGAGGAAGGAGACAAAGGCTCATGCTGTTCAACTCCATTGAATTTCTGCTGTTTTTCCCGGCAGTCGTGCTCTTGTACTACGCGATTCCGGGCAAACTGCGCGTCTTTTGGATTCTTCTGACGTCCTACCTGTTCTACATGAACTGGAATCCGGCGTATGCGCTGCTGCTGCTTTTCTCCACGGCGGTCACGTTCCTTTTCGGCTTGCTGATTGGGAAACGGCGTACCAAGGAGAAAGCAGCGGCAGAGGCAGGACGCCCGATTCACCAGCTTTCCAAGGTCTGGGTCGGCGTGTCCTTCGCCGTCAACCTCGCGATTCTCTTCTTCTACAAGTATTTCGACTTTACCGTCGATAACCTCAACGTTATTCGCGGGTGGATGGGTCTTGCGCCTGTCACACCCGGTTTTGACGTGCTGCTGCCTGTCGGCATCTCATTCTACATCTTTCAGGCGCTGTCGTATGTCGTTGATGTTTACCACGGCGACGTGCGCATGGAGACGAATTTCATCAAGTACGCGGCGTTTGTCAGCTTCTTCCCGCAGCTGGTCGCCGGGCCGATTGAACGTTCGACCAACCTCCTGACGCAGTTCGACACGCCGCATAAGCTGGAATACGATAACGTCCGCGACGGTCTGCTTCGGATGGTCTGGGGCTTCTTCCTCAAAATTGTCATTGCTGACCGCGCCGCGATTCTGGTCAATCAGGTGTTCAATTACTGCAATTACTACGAAGGCCCGACCGTGCTGATTGCGGCGGTTCTCTTCGCGTTTCAGGTTTACGGTGACTTCGCGGGCTATTCCAATATCGCCATCGGCGCGGCGCAGGTCATGGGCTTTAAGCTGATGAAGAACTTTGAGCGCCCGTATCTCGCTGTGTCCGTATCGGACTTCTGGCGGCGCTGGCATATCTCGCTCAGCACATGGTTCCGCGATTACTTATACATTCCGCTGGGCGGCAACCGCAAGGGGACGGTGCGCAAGTACATCAACCAGATGATAGTCATGCTCGTGTCGGGCTTGTGGCACGGCGCGGCGTGGAATTACGTCATCTGGGGGGGTATCAATGGGCTGTATCAGGTGGCGGGCGGCATCACGAAGCCCTTCCGCCGCCGCATCCAGCAGAAAACCGGCGCGCGCACGAACACGCTGAGCTGGCGCATCGGGCAGGTTCTGACGACGTTTGTGCTGATTGACCTGTCATGGATTTTCTTCCGCGCGAACAGCCTCGGTGACGCCATGCACCTCCTGTCGAGCCTCTTCCGCGGCTGGAACACCAATATCTTCTTCGACGGCAGCCTGCTGAAACTGGGGCTTGACCAGACGGAGTGGCTTGTGCTGCTGGGTGCGCTGCTGATTCTGCTGGCGGTCAGCCTGATGCAGGAAAAGGGCGTGTCCGTGCTGGAAGCAGTCAAGCGGCAGCAGCTTTGGTTCCGCTGGCTGATTTACCTCGCGGCGATTTTCGTCGTTCTGCTGACGGGCATCTACGGCCCCGGCTTCGCGGCATCGTCGTTCATCTACTTCCAATTCTGACGAAGGGAGCGCGGAAAGAATGAAAAAGCTGATTCAAAAAGCAGTCAAGGTTCTCGCCTTCCTTCTGGTGCTGGCGTTGTGCTATGGACTGATGGATCAGGTGCTGAAAATCAAGACGGACGACATGGTGTCGATGGTCAAGCTGCGTCAGCTGCCGCCGGACACGGTGGATGTGCTGCTTGTCGGGTCGTCGCATATCGGGACAAATGTTGATAATCAGCAGATTTTCGATGAATATGGTATTTCAAGTTACAATTTGTGGGTTGGCATGCAACCGATCTGGAATACTTACTATTGCTTGAAAGAAGCGCTGTCAGCACAAAGCCCGCAGATTGTGATTGCTGAAGTGTACTTAAGCACGACAACAATGGACTATTCGCCGAAAGAAACGGCAATAAAAAATGTTGAATTGCTGAATTTGGGTATCAACAAAGTGCAAGCTGCTTTCGCATCTTATGAAAAGTGGACGGATGCCGTAGAAGCCTTGTGGGGATTGCCGTACTATCATGAACGGTATGATGATTTAACTATTGCGGATTTTGTGCAGGAAAATGATTTGTCGCTTCCTGCGCCGAGACGCCCGGAGGGTGGCGTGGCTATCCTAAAAATGCTGGATTATGCTTCCATTACAGATAAACTTCCGATTACTGGAAAAAACGAACAGTATTTGCGAAAAATTATTGATTTGTGCAAGCAAAAGAACATTACGCTAATATTGATGGCTGCGCCGTTTGAAGCGACAGAAGAAGCTGCTATGCGGCTGAACACTGTTGCAGAAATTGCCAAAGAAGAAGGCGTACCGTTCCTCAACTATGTGAAGGAATGGGATAGCCTTGGGATGGACGCAAACACTGACTTTTATGATGGCGGTCACTTCAATAATCAAGGTATTGTTAAGTTTTCCCGCATTGTGGGACAGTATTTATCACAGAATTATTCTTTGCGTGATTGTAGAAAAATTGAAGGATTTATATGGAATGCTTCGCAGACAACTGCTGATAAAAACAAAGCAGAGTTTATCTTAAGCAATCAGTTCTCTGGTGATGGTGTTTCTGAATACTATGATACAAAGATTAAGCTCTATGAAAATCGTTATAGTTCATGGACAATATTGACCCAAATTGGTCTGCCCTTGCCAGACACGGATGAAGGGCAGGTCGTTATGGCTTGCTTTGATGAGCAAAATGGCGAGAATTATCGTGGGTTGCTGATTCGCGGTGAAGGCAATGCGCTCCAAGTGATATTGGGGAACAATCGTACATTCATGCTGCCACTTTTGCATGGTGATTCCGCTACGCTTGCTATCACCAAGGACAATGAACGATATTCTATTTATCTAAATGGTGAAAAACTCTATGAGAATGAACAGCTTCCCTGCGACGCCTATTCCGGCACGCTCCTCCTCGGCTGCGAAGAACTCACCCCCGGCGGGGAGAAGTTCCGCTTCTCGCCTACGCGCGTGCTGAACCTCGAAGTCTATGACAGCGTACTGACGGAAAGCGAAATCCTTGCGTGGCAGCCGGAAGACCTGCCAGAAGCGCCCAAGCCGCTCGGCATCGGCGTGAAGGACGCGGCGGAAGTCTACACGCTTCCGGAGCAGTTCGTCGGCGGCGACGAAACGTATCGTCAGGCGTCGTATCTCGATACGCAGACACAGCTGTTTGCCTCCACTGCGACGCGCTTCACCCTGATGACCAGCGTCACGCCGAGTGAAAATCCCGGCAATGGCGTGTTCCTGTCCTGCTTCGACGAGAATGCCAAGAACTATCGCGGCTTGCTGATCCGCCAGCTGGACAACGCGCAGATTAACATCGTTTTCGGTCAGAACGTCGGCGTGACTGTGCCGGGCGAATTTGACCGCGAAATGCATATCGCCATCGTCAAGGACGGCGCAAGCTACCGCATCTATGCGGATGGTCTGCTCGTCGCCGAAGCCGAATCGCCTGCGGATAGCTATGACGGCACGCTGCTCATCGGCGCCCAGCGCGACGCGGACGGCAATATCTTCCGCATCAGCCAGACGCGGGTGAACCACCTGTCCCTCTATGCAGGTGTGATGACGGAAGCGGACATTGCGGCATATGACTTCGCCGACGCGCTGCTGCCGCCGGAACTGGTTGCGGAATCCGCCGCGTACACCATGCCCGGCGCATTCGTCGGCAACGGCAGTGACCGCGCGCTCGACACGGGCGTGAAGCTCTACGACGTCGCGACGAAGGACTGGACGCTCGACACCGTCATCGACGTGCGCAAGGGCGTCAACAACGGCGTCTACATGTCCTGCTTCAGCGAGGAAACCGGGCATTACCGCGGCTTCATGCTCCGGCAAGACAATGCCGATACGCTCACGGTCTACGTTGGCAATAGCGTCGGCGTCACGGTGGATTTGCCGCAGGGCACGTCGCTGATGCACCTCGTGGTCGTCAAATCCGGCAGTCAGTACACGATTTGGCAGGATGGTCAGCTTGTCCAGCGCGTCGAAAGCGCCTGCGATAACTACGACGCGACGCTCCTCCTTGGCGCACAGCGCGATGCGGACGGAAACCTGTTCCGCTTCTCGAACGCGGGCATCCGGACGCTGAACATTACGGACGGCGCGCTGTCTGACACGGACGCAGCGGCGCTTTCCGCCCCTGTGAAGGACAACAGCCGATTCTAACGAATATCGAAAGAGAGGAATCTTGCGCATGGAACAGACACGACGGGCGAGGCTGACCGGATTGATGGCGGCTCTGCTGACCGTAGCGGCGATTCTGTGGACGCTGTTTGCGTCGCCGTCCATCGGGGTGGTGGCGGACGGCAGCTATGCTTCGGCGGCGGAAGGGCTTGCGCTGCGCTGTGCGGAAGAGAGCCTCCCGACCGGGCAGCGCGTGGAGGAATTCGCCTATGAGGACACGGCGTATTCCACGCTGTTATTCGCTTCCCGAACCTCCGTCGGCGCGGCGGTTGCGCTCGTCCGGCTGGCGACACACCCGTTCGGTCTGGGTTTCAGCACGCGTTATTTGGCGGTCGTGTATGCGCTGCTGATGGGCTGGGGCGCGTACCTACTGGCGAACGGGCTGGCGCGGCGGTCGCGCACGGCGGCGATTCTTGCGACGCTCGGACTGCCGCTTGCGCTGGCGAATCCCGCCGTCATCGGCTATTTGAACAGCCTGTATGCGGTCGGCGCTTCCATAGCATATTTGCTTCTTTTCCTCGGCGCGACGGTTTATTGCCTGTGCCGGGAAAAGGGATGCGGCGTTCAATGGACGCTGCTGGTGCTTTTTGCGGCGCAGCTGATGCTGCGTACCATGGCGCAGATGATGGTGCTGCTGCCTGCTGCGGTGCTGGCGGTTGTGCTGTGCGCCGTGCATAGCTGCCCCGGACGGGCAGAACGTCCGCTTCATGCGGCGTGTGTGCTGATTGCAAGCCTGATGTGCGTGAGCGGCTTGGTTACAGGCTGGCAGGCGGACGATACGGTACATTCCGCCGCCGCGAACTACCTTGCGGTGTTTCAGGGCTATCTGCCCGCATCGGAGAAGCCGGAAGAGACGCTGGAAGCCCTCGGCTTGCCTGAAAGCTACCTCGCGGACATCGGCAAAAGCTACTATGAACCTTCCGAAAATTTTGTGCACGACCCGCAGGACGCGGAAAATGCCGCCCTGCTGAACGAAAATATTTCGCTGGGGAAACGGGTGAAATTTGCGATTCAGCATCCGGCAGTCGTTCGCACCATGATGGACAAAAACGAAAGCGCTTTGCGGAACGCGGACAGCTGGTATTTGGCGGACGATGCCGGGAATGCCGTTTCGTCACGTTCACCGCTGCATACCGTGCTGGAAACCATTTTCGGGCGTGACCATCACGCCATTTCCCGCTGGTGCTTGATTTGCGCGGCGCTCCTCGTGCTGCTGCTGCCCATTGTACGGCGGCAGAG